>Ga0180007_10000893_pt1 | contig 44241 bp, 45 predicted proteins | sample MM_PC_MetaG_FD_121122 | JGI IMG/M metagenome (GOLD analysis project Ga0180007, IMG submission 121122) | Groundwater microbial communities from the Aspo Hard Rock Laboratory (HRL) deep subsurface site, Sweden - MM_PC_MetaG | ecosystem: Environmental > Aquatic > Deep subsurface > Groundwater... | reverse complement strand
GTTCATCTTATTGCCGAGGGAGAATATTTTTTAATGAAACATTATAAAATAATCGGTATTTACGCCGTGCTTTTTACTTTAGCTGTTTTATTAATTGTCCTGATTATTTATATCCAAAGAAAAATTAATAAAAGATTAAAAGAGAAGGAAAAGAAATAATTTATTAACAGGTAAATAATAAAATAGCCTTTTGGATGAGGCTATTTTTGTTTTTGTGTAAAAATGCTATAATTTGTTTGACTGAAATATTTTAATTCTATGCTTAATAAAAAACTACATTATTTACAGATAGCCTTAAATAGTACGCCTTCAGACGCACGGGATATTATAACCAGAGTACCTGTTGATGAAAGAATTATTTTTGAAGCAGGCACGCCATTGATTAAGGAATATGGCGCTGAAGTGATTGGAAAAATTAGATATTGGTGTTTACAAAGGACAGGACAACTCGGAAAATTGACAGAGAGTGAATATCGCATTTCACCTCTTTTAGATTTGCTTAGCCAGTTTCTTATCAGAAAACAAAGCCAAAAAACGCCGAACATGCCAATAAATAAGGGTAATTATCCCTATATTGTGGCTGATCTCAAAGCCATGGACCGCGGTGGCAGGGAAGTTAAAATTGCTTATGATAATGGTGCTAATGCTATTACTGTATTAGGTAACGCGCCAACAGAAACAATTGACGCCTTTATTGCGGAGTGCGAGAAATTTGGTTTGGATGCGATGGTCGATATGATGAACGTAGATTTTCCCTTGTCTGTCTTGAGAAAATTAAAAAAACAACCTGCCGTGGTCATGATTCATCGCGGGGTGGATGAGGAAGTTTTTAATAAAGAAAAAATGATCCCATTTCATGAGATCAATCGCATTAAAGGCAATTATGATATTATGTTATCGATTGCCGGTGGTGATACAATTAGGGAAGTACAGCGTGCCGTTTTTAACAACGCTGATATTGTAGTGGTCTGGAAGACGTTTTACGATACTACACAGGACACCGCTCGTTTAGCGAGCGAGTTTCTCAAAATTATAAAATAGTTATACTTACTACTTTTTGTTAAGATTGCTTATTGCTTTAATACCATCCATTACTTCAATCGGTAAAGCAAAAATAACTGTTTTTGAGGGATCCGGATTTATTTTTTCGATAGTAGCAAGGTTTCTCAAAGCCATAGAACCGGGCTGGCTGGCTAAGATCTTAGCCGCTTCTTTTATATTTACAGAGGCTTTTAATTCTCCTTCAGCTTTGATAATAAGACTTCTTTTTTCTCTTTCTGCTTCAGCTTGTTTAGCCATGACACGTTTCATGTCAGCCGGCAATTCGATATCCTGTATTTTAATAGCTGTGACGTTGATGCCCCAGTTGTCAGTTTCTTCGTCCACGATTTTTTTAATTTGATCAGCAATCTGCTGTCTTTCCGTCAGTAAGAAATCTAGATCAATGTTGCCAATTACATCTCTTAGGGCAGTTTGGGCGTATTGAGAAACTGCATAGGTATAGTCTTGGATAGTTAACACAGCATTAGCTGGATTTTCCACATGAAAATAGACAACGGCATTGATACCTACTGGCACATTGTCTTTAGTGATAACTTCTTGCTGGGGTATATCAATAGTCGTAATTCTGATGTCTACTCTGATCATTCTTTGGATAATGGGGATAACATATCTAATTCCAGGTTCTAAAGTAGCTGTATATTTTCCTAAAGTCAAAATAACGCCCCTCTCGTATTGATTGATAATTTTAATACCAACAAAAATTAAGAAAACACCGATAATGATGATAGTTAGTAGAATTGGCATAGTTATTTGGTTAATAAATTATTTACAATTAAATAATAGCACATTTTTAAATATAAATAAATATGCTATAATTTTAACAGTTATGTTCCAAATCATTATTAAACAAGGCGATATTACTACGGAAGAAGCTGATGCAATTGTAAATGCGGCCAACAACGAGCTTTTACATGGCGGTGGCGTGGCTGGCGCTATTTTAGCCAAAGGCGGTCAGGTTATTCAGGAGGAAAGCAATAAAATTGCGCCTATACCACTGGGTGAAGCGGCCGTAACTTCAGCCGGCAAGTTAAAGGCTAAATATGTTATTCATGCAGCATCTATGAGGCTAGGGGAAAGAGCAGAAGAGGTTAATATTAGAGCCTCTATTGAGAATAGCTTCAAGAGAGCTGTTGAGGCTGGCCTTAAAAGTATTGCCTTTCCTGCCATCGGCGCTGGAATCGCGCAGTTTCCTATGCGTCGATGCGCTGAAATTAGTTTAGAGATAGCAAAAAAATACGCTGATAAGCTGGAAAAAATTGTTTTTGTTTTATATAATGAGGAGGCATTTAAGATATTTAATGATGTATACAAAAGAATAATTAAATAAGTTAAAAATTATGCCAGAAAAACTGATTGGTAAAATCACACACTATTTCTCCCATCTTGGTGTTAGTGTGGTTGAATTAAAAGAAGGTGAGTTAAAGGTGGGTGACACTGTTCATATCAAGGGTCATACCACAGATTTGATGCAAAAAGTAGATTCACTGCAAATTGAAAAAAATCCTGTTGAAAAAATCGGGCCGGGTGAATCAGCTGGCTTGAAAGTAACAGATCATGTAAGAGATAATGACGAGGTTTATCTCGTAGAAGAGTAAGCCAGATAATTTATTATGTCTGACAAGAAACGGTTTATATTTGCCTTAGCAACTTTAGTAGGCACCATTATTGGTGTTGGTATGTTTGGCTTGCCGTATGTGGCTTCAAAAGCCGGTTTTTTTATTTTAGTGTTATATTTTATTTTTATTGGCTTTATAGCCGTGCTCATTCATTTATTCTATGCTGAGGTGGCAGCAAAAACACCTGGTTTGCATCGGCTTCCCGGATATGCAGAAAAATTTTTAGGCCTGGGAGCCAAACGATTTACTTTTATTAACCAGCTTCTAGGTTTATACGGCGCTCTATTAGCTTATTTGATTGTCGGTGGTGAATTTTTGGCAGATTTGTTTGGCGGTCATTCTTATTTGTTTCTTTATACTTTTATATTTTTTCTCTTTGGTGCTTTTTTGATTTGGCGCGATCAAAGATCAATCGGACAGATGGAATTAATTTTAATGATTATTTTTTTGATGATAATTGTTTTTTTATTGATTATTGGCAGTCTTTCAATTAAGATAGAACATCTATTCACCTTTGAACCAAAAAATTTCTTTATTCCTTACGGCGTGGTATTATTCTCGATCTGGGGCGCTTCTATGATGCCTGAAGTTGAAGAGTTGGTAAAAGGCAATCTCAAGCGATTGAAAAAAGTGGCTGCCATGAGTATTTGTCTTTGTTTACTTATTTATCTTTTATTTACTCTTTTAGTCGTAGGCATAACTGGGGAATCAACAACTAAAGAAGGTATTATTGGTTTGAAATACGTTTTGGGAAAAAATGTTGTCATCATTGGTTTTATTCTTGGCATTATTGCTACCTTCACTTCATTTGTCACGTTAGGTTTGACTGTCAAGAAAATATACGTGTATGATTACCATTTGCCAAAATTTCCTGCCTGGTTCCTTGCTTGTTTCGTGCCTGTAATTCTTTTTATTATTGGTCTGAAAGATTTTATTAATGTGATTAGTCTAACAGGCGCCATTATGATTGGTATTGAAGGTGTTGTGATTCTTTTAATTTATTTGAGGTTCAAAAAAAAGGAAAGGAAAGTTACTCCTCAAAAATATTCATTACTAAAATATGCTGTCGGTTTAATTGTTACTGTTCTTTTGATTGGTGTGGTCTTAGAGGTATTTTTTTCTTTTTATAAAGTATAGATATGGCTAAAATAAGCAAAAAAGTATGCGTGCGTTTCGCGCCTTCGCCAACAGGTTTTTTACACATTGGCGGTTTAAGGACAGCTTTGTTCAATTGGCTTTTTGTTAAGAAAAATAAAGGTAAATTTATTTTACGCATTGAGGATACTGACAGAGAAAGAATAGTATCAGGCGCGGTGGAAAATATTATTGAAGCTTTAAAGTGGTATGGTTTGGATTTTGATGAAGAACCAGTTTTTCAATCTAAACGTTTAGAAATTTATAAAAAGAAAGCTCATGAGTTAGTAAAAAGAGGAAAAGCATATTATTGTTTTTGTTCTGAAAAAAGATTGGAAGAACAAAGAAAGCTGCAGGTAGTTAACAAGCAAGCACCTAAATATGACGGTCATTGCCGTACACTTTGTGAGGATGAGGTTAAGAATAAAATGGCCAGTCACCAGACACATATAATAAGGCTCAAGGTACCAGAAGAGGGGAGTACAGAGTTTGATGACGTAGTTTATGGTCACATTACAGTGGAAAATAAAAATATTGATGATCAGGTGTTGCTGAAATCTGATGGTTACCCCACTTATCATTTGGCCAATGTTGTTGATGACTACGAAGAGGGGATTACCCATGTTATTAGAGCAGAGGAATGGCTGCCCTCGACACCTAAGCACACCTTGCTTTATCAGGCTTTTGGCTGGCCGATGCCAAAATTTGTTCATTTACCCATGGTTTTAGGTATAGACAGGTCAAAACTTTCTAAGCGCCATGGCGCTATATCTGCTTTAGAATATAAAAAAAGGGGTTATTTGCCGGAGGCAGTTTTAAATTTTATAGCACTTTTAGGCTGGAATCCGAAAACAAATCAAGAAATATTCACGCGCGAAGAATTAGTCAAAGAATTTAATTTGGATAAAATTAATAAAGCAAGTGCAATTTTTGATTTAGAAAAACTTGATTGGTTAAACGGTTATTATATAAGAAAGTTGGACCTAGATAAATTAACTGATCTATGTTCGGAGTATATTGATGATAAGAAAGTTAAAAAAGATTATTTGAAAAAAATTGTTGTTCTGTTTCGGGAAAGAATGCGCCAATTAAGCGAGATTAAGGAACTTGCCAGTTTCTTTTTTGAGGAAAAATTAAAATACAATCCTGAGATTTTGGTTCCTAGTAAGATTGATAAAGATTTTACTTTAACTATCCTGACCCTGACAGCTGATTTTGTAAGAGAGATAAAAGAGGACGATTTTGAAGCTAAAAAATTAAAATTATTATTCGAACAGTTCATTCAGAAAAATAGTTTTAATAATAATATTGTCCTTTGGCCATTAAGAGTAGCCATAACGGGCAAAGAAGCATCACCTGGTGTTTTCGAGGTGATGGAGGTTTTGGGTAAAGATGTAATATTAACCAGGGTAGGCGAGGCTTTAAATAATTTGAAAAAAATCTGAAACTGTGCTATAATGTTATCTTGAGCTAAATAAAGCCAAAAAAATGAAAAAACATTCAAATAAAAATAAAAACATTTTTCTCATTTATCTAGTAACAACGGTAATCTTAATTACCGGATTTTTATTTTTATACAGCTTTCAATCATTAGCCCAGGAAGTTAATACAAACTTGAATAGCAATAATCAGATAAATACAAACACAGAGAATGTAAACATAGATATTAATAACAATATCAGTCAAGATAATAATGTAACAAACAACAATCAAATTAATACCACACAGACACCCGATGAAACAGTTCAAGAATTAAACCAACAAATAGATGAAAAAAAGAAAATACTAGACGATCTGAAAAAGAGAACACAAACTTATCAAGAAAGTATAAAGATTAAACAACAAGAGGCATTAAATTTAAATAACCAAGTAGCTATACTGGAGGATCAGCTTTTAAAAACAAGTAATGAAATTCAGACAACCAATGTTGAAATAGATCAATTAAATTTAGAAATTGAGAAACTTGAATTTCAGATAGTGCAAAAAGAAGATGAATTATCTAAAGAGAGGGATAAGTTATCCGAATATATACGCATTCTCTATCATTATGATCAAAAAACTTATTTAGAAATTTTTATTGTTAATAAAACTTTTTCTGAATTTTTCGATCAATTGAAGTACACAAAAGAATTAGAGAGTAACGTTAAGACATCTTTGGATGAGGTAAAAGGCGTCAAGCAGGAATTAGAGGGTGATAAATTGGAAAGTGAGAACAAACGAACAGAATTAGAAGATAAACAGGTCAAATTACAAAATGAAATACAAGTTTTAGAGGATCAAAAAGTATATAAGGAGGATTTAATAGAAATAACTAAATCGAATGAACAAAAATTTGAAGAATTATTAAAACAGGCGCAAGCCGAACAACAACAAGCTAATGCTGAAATAGGTACGTTAGAAGAACAGGCGCGAGAAAAAATAAATGAAGGGGGGGTCGATCTTAATCAAGAAATAAAAACATTAGCTTGGCCTGTTTCAGCCGAAGGTGGTATTTCTGCTTATTTTCACGATCCAACCTATATTTTCAGAAAGTATTTCGAGCACCCAGCTATTGATATTAGAGCGGCGCAAGGCACAGAAGTCACCGCTGCCGCTAATGGTTACGTGGCCCGAGCTAAAAACGCTGGTATGGGTTATAGTTATGTTATGCTTGTGCATAATAATTCTTTATCAACTGTTTATGGACATATAAGTAAAATTGATGTTGCTGAAGACACTTATGTTATCAAGGGACAGTTAATTGGTCTTTCTGGCGGTATGCCTGGTACGCCAGGCGCTGGAAGATTAACTACTGGTCCGCATTTGCATTTTGAAGTCAGGGTGGACGGAATTCCCGTTAATCCATTAGATTATCTGTCTAGTATTCAATAAAATAAAAATAAGCCAAAATTTAGGCATAATCATTAAAACAGGCTTATTTTTATTTCGTTACTTGTGGAAGAAACCATAGACAGGCTGATATATCTGATATATAATGAGAGTGGAATAGGGTATTAAATTTTGAATGTTAAAGAATGTCGTATAATATAGCTTAAGCGACATATTAAAGGACTATTTTATGCTTAAATCAAATAAGCCCCTAATTGAATACATTATCGACTTTTTAGAATATTGTGAGATAGAAAAAGGTCTATCGCAATTAAGTATAAAAAGTTACAGTAGATTCATAAGTATTTTTAAAAATTGGTTAGTAAATAATGGATATAAGAGTCTAAAGCCCCACCAGCTTACCAATGACCATATTTGGAAATATCGCGTTTACCTATCCCGTTATACAAATTTTAACACCAAGAAGGGACTAAAAAAATCTACTCAAAATTACTATCTTATTGCTCTAAGGAATTTTTTAAGTTTCTTGGCCGACAAAGATATACAGACTTTGCCCATTGATAAAGTTAAACTACAAAAAGATAATAAAAGAGAAAGAATAGTTAAATTTCTCAGTTTAAATCAACTTCAGAAATTATTCAATATGCCTGATATTAAAATTATGGGTGGGTTAAGAAACAGGGCAATTTTAGAAGTTTTGTTTAGTACAGGAATCAGAGTCTCTGAACTAGTTTCACTAAATAGAAATCAAATTAATTTAAAAAATATTAATAACATGGATAATTATGAACTTAATATTACTGGTAAAGGCGACAGACCAAGAACCATTTATTTTTCACAAAGAGCTTTATACTGGTTAAAAAAATATTTAGATTCTCGAAAAGATAATAATAAAGCACTCTTTATAAACTATCGCCCACATAAAAAAGACATTGATAGGCGCCTTACGGTGCGCTCGATAGAAAGATTGGTCAATAAATATGCTAAAATGGCAGGTCTATCAGTTTTAACTACCCCACATGTATTAAGGCATACTTATGCAACTGATTTACTAAATCAAGGTGTTGATTTGAGAATTATTCAGGAATTCCTAGGACATAAGAGTATTGTAACCACCCAAGTATATACCCATGTAACCAATAAAAGGCTTAAAGATATTCATAAATCCTTTCATAGTGGTAATAAATTATAATAGAAATTTATGGAAAAAGAACAAAATAGTTTACCCTGGGATATAGTAGAAAAAGCCATAAATAGAGAGATAAAATGGTTAAAAGAGACGCTACCTATTCGGAGTGATACTGGAATACTTTCTTTTATGGAAGGAAGAGAATCTAAATGCGATAACTGTAATTATACTTACCGAAAAATCGCTTTACAAATAATTAAAGGTAAAATAAAAGCTAGAGAAATAAAAGCGCTAGAAGGTGAGGATTTATGGGACGGTTTAACAAAGACAGTCAATAAATCAATACATAAACACGGCCGAGATTGGCATAGAATGATGATGAATGTAATTGATCAATATTTTACTTCTCAAGGATATGAAGTTAACACTGAGCCATATTTAAATTATGGGCGTGCTGATTTGGGTATTTATAAAGAAGGAAAAAGATTCTTATTTGTTGAAATAGGGACCTTATCGATTTACAAATTATGGGTCAACCTCCAAACTCTTAAAGATGTCATATTTTTAATTGTGCCATCTGAGAATAAAGTAATCGAATTTGAAACTTAAAAAAAATTATTATGTTACCATATTTAGAGAATTTTTTACAAGAATTAGCAAAAAATAATTATTCAGAAGAAACTATCTATAATTACGAAAGAGATTTAAATGTATTTGAAGAATTTATAATTAATGAGATAAATAAAAAATTTAAAAATACTAAAAAAGAAGATATTAATCGATATAAAGAATATTTAACCTCTTCAAATCGAAAAACTGCAGGAAAACACAATGGGCACAAAATATTAGGCGCTCATTCAATAAATCGAATGCTATCTTCAGTTAAATCATATTTATTATATTTGCAAAATAATGACTACCATTGTCCAATCAATCCACAATTGATAAAACTGACCAAAACTACAAAAAAACAACCACAGATGGCAGGGTTTGATGAGTTAGTTAAACTAATTGAATCCCCCACCCGACTAGAAAAAGATGAAACTATTGGTCTAAGAAATCGTGCTATTTTAGAAGTATTTTTTTCTACTGGAATAAGGATTTCGGAATTAGTGAACCTAAATAGAGATCGAGTTAATAAAGATGGTAAAATTTTAATTGTAATTAAAGGAAAAAAGGAAAGGTTTGTGTATTTAACTGATCGCGCACAGCAATATCTTAATAAATATCTTCAAACAAGATCGGATGGATCCCCCGCTCTCTTTGTTCCCTATCGTGGCCGTAACGTTAAAACTATAAAAAGAAGAATTTCTACTAATTATATTCAAGGAAAAATTAAAAAATATCGGGAAATATTAAGAATTAATGTTCCTACTTCAGCGCATTCCTTAAGACATGGATTCGCCACCTATTTAGCCGAGAAAGGAGCTAGCCCAGTGGCTATTCAGATATTGTTAGGTCATGAATCCCTGGATACAACTACACGCTACGTTCATGCTTCCGATAGATACGCTGAAAAAATTCATCGCAAATTCCATCCCTTGAAGGAAGAATAATTTTATGACAAAAGATGAATTGATATCTATTTTTTATTCAAATTATAATGTTAATATAGACTATAATGCTATAGACGAGATTTTATTTTTAATGAACGAAAAATGTTTGAGATACGAATCAAAAATAATTTCAAATAAAGGTGAATTTAATCATTTTATTGATAAGATTAATTCAGGTGAAATTAAAACTTACGATATTGCCGGTGGTGGCGGAGGTCACCTGGCCTTAAAATTGTTATCTTTAAAATATATTAAACAACCGTATGCAAAAGTCAATTGTGAAAATTGGTTTCAAGGATATATTCCAGATTTAATTTTTGGAAGTAATGATAATGTCACTGTTGTAGAATGTGGTGATACTAACCCTACTAAAATTCTTGATTATTTACAAAGAAAAGAGGTAAATAAAATTGTAATTATTTCTTATCCTAAAGAGGATAATTTAATTTATCAGCATATATTTTCAAAAGGTCTAGATTTGGAAGATTATTTACATTTTAAAAGTAAGATTTCTTTAGAGAGAATAAAAAAGATACTTAAAAAGAGATAAACAGGACTAAAAAACAAGAGTAATCCCCTCTTGTTTTTATTTTCCCCCAATCAATTAAGTTTTAATAAATATGTAAAGTATTAGTAAAATATAAATAATTTGAAATAATGAACCTTCAATCAGTCTTTCTTTATTTTGGATACGTTCATGGAAACGATAAAGTTTACTTAGCCATTTATCAAATTTAGGGATTAACTCAAAAAGCGAAAGAAAATCTAGTAAAATAGCAAAGGCTACCCCAATAGTGATATTTACCCAGTGTTGAGGAAAAATATATAGAAAAACAAAATAAAGCCCTATCGATGGCAAAACATCTGGTAAAGTTTTTAATATTTGTATTGGTTCAGGTTTTCGTGGAATTGGCAGATTGGCATGTGGTATTGAGTCTAGGATGATGTGCGAGATAAAAGCCAAGATGGCTACTAAATACGGGTTGCCTAATTTGACGCCGATTACAGCGCCGGTGAAGGTATGAGCTAAAAGTATCATATTTAATTTTTTTGTTTATTTTTATAATCCTCTATTGCTTTTTTTAAAGCGTCAGCGGCTAGATTAGAGCAATGCATTTTAATTGGAGGTAAGCCACCGAGCTCATTAGCCACATCTTCTCTGGAAATTTTTATAGCCTCCTCAAGGGTTTTACCTCCGGCCATTTCTGTAATCATAGAGGAAGTGGCGATGGCTGCACCGCAACCAAGGGTTTCAAATTTTATATCAGTTATAATATTATCTTTGATTTTAATATATAATTTCATAATATCGCCGCAAATAGGGTTACCAATCTCCCCTATTCCATCAGCATCTTTAATATTGCCCATATTCCGCGGGTTTTTAAAATGATCCATTACTTTTTCACTGTACATATTTTAATTTGTTAATAATTAGTTACTTGTTTTTATAATATACACGACCCTCTACCCTTAAGTCAATATATTCAAGGTTTTTTGTATCTTTGATTTTTTTAGCTAGACCCTCATTAAGATTTATTACTTGCGAATCTAGGTCGTTATTTGCTTCAAAATATATAGCCCATCCTTCATTTGTAATAGCGTTGACCTGGGTACTTTTTCTTTCCGGAAAAACATAGTTAGTAATAATTATTTTTGTTTCCTGCTTTATTTTATCATTCAATTTATCAATAAAATCAACAATTTTATCTGAAATAACCACCTCGCCAACTGTGATATCATTATTTCCTGCATCAAAAACAGAAGGTAAATTCTGTATTAACTTTTCCTTGTCGGCTACGGCAGAAACAATGCCATTTGTTTCTAGGTAATAGTATTGACTGTTTGTAATCCAGATTAATTTTGGTAATTTTTCCTTAACATTCACTTTGAGCGTATGAAATAGTTTTTTCGAGACTTTTAATTCATCCAGTGCGTATTTATTTTCAATGTTTTTTCTCAGCCAACTTTTACTAAAAAGAAAGAGATTGTCTTGTTTAAAAATTAAAAATCTTCTTTGTGAAAGTTGCCATTTAATTATTTTTTCTTCTAAGACATCTCTTGGTATATTTTGTAAGCCAGTAATTTCGATTTTTGTTATATTAAAAATAGGTGAATAAAAAAATAAATAGATTAAGCCGGCTAAAATTGAAATAATCAAAAGACAGAAAAAATTACCCTTCTTGAGGATTTTTTCTTTCCAGTTATATCTTGGAAACATGGGATTACGGTAAACAGGTACTGTTGATTTTTGTATCCTTAGTTTTTTTCTTTTGAAGTCCCAACGCATGAATTTAAATTAAAAATCAAAAATTAAAATTGAAAAGTTAATAAATTTATTTATACCATTTTTTCTTAGGTTTGTATGAAGTTTTAAGCTGATTTTTTTCTTGATGGCGTTCAATGGCCAACTCAATCAGTTTATCCAGTAATTTTGGGTATGGAAGGCCAGAAGCGTCCCAGAGCTTGGGATACATGGAAATGGAGGTAAAACCGGGGATGGTATTAAGTTCGTTAATCCAGACTTTATTCCCTTTTAATAGGAAGTCCACCCTAGCCATGCCAGCGCAGTCTAGGGCTTTAAATGCTTCAACGGCCAGCTGGCGAATTTTTTGGGTAAGTTTCATCGATAAAGGAGCTGGAATAATTGCTTTTGATTTACCGTCTACATATTTTGCATCGTAATCATAGAATTCATTGGAAGAGATTATTTCACCGGGCACTGATGCTTTAGGATTATCATTGCCTAAAACACTGACTTCAATATCGCGGTTAGGCTCAATTGCTTTTTCAACGAGTATCTTTCGATCATATTTTATGGCTAATATTATGGCTGGAACCAATTCTTTTTGACTATGTACTTTAGTAATGCCAACGCTTGAACCCAGGTTGGCCGGCTTAACAAATAGGGGAAAGCCAATTTTACTCTTAATTTCTTTAATAATCCTCTGTTTATTTCTTAACCAATCTTTTTTGAGAAAGTTTATCCAATCCACCACTGACAGTCCTTTTTGTCGCAAAATCTGTTTTTGTACAATTTTATCCATACCAACAGCTGAACCAAGAACATTAGCACCAACATAAGGGATGTTGGCTAATTCAAAAAGACCTTGGATAGTGCCATCTTCTCCATAGGAGCCATGCAGTGTGGGAAGTATAAGATCGATTTTTGTTTTATTTTTGTGTGTCGCAAAATATTCATCAATTTTGACTAAGCTTTTTTGATTTGGATCAGGAATTAATATTTTTTCCACCTCTTGATTACCTTTATTACCTTCTTTTAATAATCTCAAAGTTTCTCCTGATGACAGCCATCTTCCCTCTTTGGTAATACCAATCGGAATAACCTCGTATTTAGATTTATCCAAGTTTTTAATAACCGAAGCTGCTGAGACAAGAGAGACTTCATGTTCTGCGCTACGGCCTCCAAAAATAACGCCGATTTTTAGTTTTTTCCTTGACATATAGACAAAACTAATTATTTATGATATTTTATAATTAGAGGCATGAGTTTATTAATTAATTCTTCTACCTCGTAAGCCCAGATATATTGAGATGGATATTCAATGTATCTGGGTGCTTTTATTTATAAAGCCTGGTTAATAGTGGATTAATTCTGGTAACCACCTCATAATTAATCGTCCCAATTTTTTTCGCCAGCTCATCAGCGGTAATTTCCTCTTTGCCATCGCATCCAATTAAGGTGACTCTATCCCCTACCCTGACGTTTGATATATCAGTAATATCCACCATAGCTATATTCATACAGACGCGACCCCTGACTGGTGCGCGCTGACCATGAATCAATACATCAGCTTGATTGGAAAGTTTTCTATCATAGCCATCCCAGTAGCCAATCGGTAGCACAGCAATTTTTGTTTTACGTTTGGCTTTATAAGTTAAGCCGTAGCCAATGTTTGTGCCGGTTGACAATTCTTTGACTTGTATGACCTTAGTATACCAACTCAAAGCGGGTTTTAAATAAAACCAAGGATATTTTCGTTTTATTTTTTGCAAACCATCTTGAATAGAATAAAGTCCATAAAGCGATATACCAATGCGCACCATGTTGAACCAGCTGCGTTTGTTTAAAATTGTCGCGGCGCTGCAGGCCAGGTGTCTTAGCGGAATATTAATACCCTGTTTTTCTAGTTTAGTAATTAATTTTTCAAAAGTATCTATTTGCTTGTTAGTAAAAGTCTGGTTTGGATTTTCCGAGTCAGCCAGGTGGGAAAATAGGCCTTCTAGCTGTAAATTAGGTAATTTTAGGAGACGCTTTATAAAGCCCACAGATTCGCTGGGAAGTGCGCCAAGTCTAGAAGTGCCAGTGTCTATTTTAAGATGTAAATAAGCGGTTTTATGCGCTTTTAGGGCGATGCTAGACAGCCATTTAGCGGTTTTAAAGTCATAAATGGGCAGTCTAACGCCTTTTTTTATCGCCTGGGTCAAGGGACCCAGGCTACCCGGTGAGGCGTCAAAGTAGCTCAATACCATGACAGGTTTTTTCAGACCAGTCTTTTTCAAGGCCAGCGCTTCATCCAAATTAACTACGCCTAACCAATCCGCACCAGCCTTTTCAAAGATTCTGGCGCATTCAATCAGGCCATGACCATAGGCATTAGATTTAACGACAGCCATTAATTGGATTTTAGGGCTGATTACTTTTTTAAATTGCTTTAAATTATGAATAAGGCTTGATTTTGAAATTTCAAGCCAGGTTAATAAATTTGACAAGGTTTTTATGATATGTTAAGATTTTATAATGATAAGTAAACAATAAATTTTTAAAGCGTTCTTTTAAAGGAGGTAAAAGATGAATTTCAATTGGTTCTTTCGTAATTTTCTGGGTCTACAAGAGCAGTATAGAGAAAGAGATAAGATAACAAATAAGTTAAATGATCGTATAAGAGCAGCAAAGGAAATTGGTGATAGAATTTTAAAGCGTTTTCCTTTTATGCTTTCTTGTACTTTGTTACTTGGCATTGTCTTCATCGGCACAATTTCCGGACCATCTCAAGAATTGTCAATAATAACAATTTTTCCAACTGGCATTTGTTTCTTGTTTTTTATTTTAGTAACCGTGACCGGGACACTTGACATTATAAAAAATTATAAAATAATGTCTACTTTGTCGAGAAAATTACTGGTCAAACCTTGGCCCACTTAGACCTACTTGAGAAATTTAGACAAATCGTAGTTAGCCCATCTAGCTACGATTTTTAATTTTTTTCAATCCACAATACTTTTGTAGAACTTCTGGTACTTTAACCGAGCCATCTTTTTGCTGATAATTTTCCAAGATAGCAATCAATGTTCTGCCAATGGCAAAGGCAGTGCCGTTTAGGGTGTGCACGTAGCGCGTTGCTCGTTGCATGTTGTCGCGGTATCTAATCATTAATCGTCGTGCTTGGTAGTCAGTGCAAGTGGAAATAGAGTGTGTCTCTCGATAGCGATTTTCAGAAGGAATCCAGCATTCTATGTCATAGGTCCTGGCTGACGGATTAGCTAAATCGCCAGTACACATTTTCATGACACGATAAGGAATTTTTAAAGCTTTAACTAGTTTTTCAGCTTGCGCCAGCATAAACTCATGTTGCTTATCGCCATCTTCAGGTTTGGCAAAAGTAACCATTTCCACTTTATCGAATTGATGGACTCTTAAGATGCCTTTAGTGTCTTTACCATAAGAGCCAGCCTCTCGCCGAAAACAAGTAGAGAAACCGAGATAGCGCTTAGGCAACGCGTTTTCCTTGAGTATTTCGTTGGCGTGCATCGGTATTAAGGCATGCTCAGCCGTGCCAATAAAATATTGTTTATCTTTTTCAAAATGATAGGTTTCCGCTTCACCCTGGCCACCTAAATAGCCTAAACCATGCATCATTTCTTCTTTGGTTATTTGTGGCGGTATTACTGGTTTAAAACCTTCTTTGATAAGCGTGTTTAGAGCGAATTGCACTAAGGCGAATTCTAATAACACAGCTTCGTTTTTTAAATAACCAAAACGGCTCCCCGAGACCTTAGCACCTGTTTCTGTGTCAATTAAGTCGAGTCGCTTACCTATTTGCATGTAGTCTTGAAATTTGAAATCAAATTTAATCGGCTGGCCAACTGTTTTTATTATTTCATTTTGTGTTTCGTCCTTACCAATTTTTACATCAGGAGCGGGCAGATTGGGCAACGCTAGTATTAATTTATTAAAATCATGATCAGTCCTTTTCAGTTCAATTTTAAGTTCCTCGGTTTGCTGGTCAACTTTTTTCATTAACTCAATAATTTTGTTTTTGTCTTTGCCTTTTTGAATTTCCTCAGTAGCAATATTTTTCTCGGCGTTTAAGGCTTCCATCTTGCCTTGCAGCTGGCGCTTTTTTTTGTCTAATTCAAAAATTTTATCAATATCAACTAGCGATCCCTTTGATTTGATAGCTTTTTTTACTTTTTCAGGGTCTTCTCTGATAAGTTTAATATCAAGCATATTTTTTTATTGTTTACTCTTTCTTTTCCTGCTCAGGAATAATTTGCTCTGGTCTTTTTTCAATCATACGTAGAACATAAAGCACAGCTAAAGTGATAAAAGTAATGGCAAAAGCAGCGAAATAATAGCCAATACCTACAGCTAAACCAATAGCTGCTACTACCCAGATAGTGGCAGCTGTTGTCATGCCGACGATTGAACCTCTGGCTTGAATGATAGCGCCGGCACCTATAAAACCAATACCAGTCACAACTTGACCCGCGATCCGACCCGGATCAATTGCTTGTGAACCTAATATAACCGGTAATTTCATGGAAATAAGCATAAACAATGTTGAACCCAATCCGACAAGGATATTAGTTCTTAAGCCGGCTGGTTTATGCAAATGTTCTCTTTCTAAACCGATTAAGCCTGCCAGAAATACAGAGATGATGGCTCTTAGAATTAATTCGGCGTCGGTAATCACCATATGTTTAGTATTTAGTTTATTAGCCACTAGTTATTTAGCCACTAGTATTATTTTTATAAATCTAAATTATTTGAAATACTTTGCATCGATTGCAAGCTTAGACTGACAAATTCTTCTAAAGATAGTCCTAACTTTTCACACAGCTTGATATCGTCTCGGGAAACATTAGTGGCAAAAGATTTTTGCTTGAATTTTTTTAAGATTGATTCTGGCGTTACAGAAGTTAATTTTTTGTCTGGTTGAACTAAGGTGCAAGCCACGATTAAACCAGTTATTTGTTCAGCACAAGTTAAAGCAAAATCTAATTTGGTCTTTCTTTCTAAGCCTAGACTTTCTGCATTATGAGCTTTGATGGCACTTAATTGTTCTTCAGAGAAACCTTTACCCTTTAAAATATCTGCGGTGATTAAAGAATGTTTCTCTGGCGTATCTTTTGTTTCTTCAAAATCCAAATCGTGTATTAAGCCAACTATCCCCCACTCTGTTTCTGTTTGACCAAGTTTTTTAGCAAATTCTTTCATGATTGCTTCAGAAGCGAGCATGTGCTTGATTAAATTTTGATTCTTTATTTTAGATTTAATTAATTCTAGAGCCTCATCTCTGGTCATTTTTTTGGCTTTAAAGTGGGAAATAAAATTACTTCTTTTATATTATGAGAATTGGTTAATAAAGCTACCAAACGGTCAATACCAATACCAATGCCAGCAGTGGGAGGCATGCCATATTCTAAAGCTTTCAGAAAGTCTTCATCGATTCGCTGTGTTTCTTCATCGCCTGCTTTTCTCAATTTTTCTTGTGCTTCAAATCTTACTTTTTGATCAATTGGATTGTTAATTTCAGAAAAAGCGTTGGTTAATTCTGCACCACCAGCTAAAAGTTGAAATCTTTCAGTATATTTATCATTTCCATCTTTTTTCTTAGCCAGTGGTGAAAGCTCAATAGGATAATCAGTGATAAATGTTGGATTAATAATTTCCGGCCTTACCCACTCCTTATAAATTTGATCAAGTATTTTTCCACGGCCAAAAGTTTTATCAATTTTTAAACCGATTTCCTTTGCTTTCTTGACTAAGCTTTCTCTGTCGGAATATTCATCAATATCAACTTTTACATATTTCTTTATCGCTTCTCTAAAAGTTAATCGAGGATAAGGTGGTGTAAAGTCAATTTGATTTCCCTGATATTCTATCATTAAATTTTTATTAACCTTTTCCAAAAGATAAACCATTAACTTTTCCACAAAGTGCATCATCCATTTGTAGTCTTGATAAGCTGCATAAAATTCTACTTGTGTAAATTCAGGATTGTGGTCGCGATCAATGCCTTCATTTCTGAAACAGCGGCCTATTTCATAGACTCTTTCAAATCCGCCAATGATTAATCTTTTTAAATATAATTCAGGAGCGATTCTTAAATATAGATCGATATTAAGTGTCTCGTGATGCGTTTTAAATGGTTTGGCTAAAGCACCACCAGGTAGAGATTGTAAAATTGGTGTATCTACTTCAATGAAATCTTCACTATCTAAAAATTCTCTGATTGTTTTAATAATTAAGCTTCGCTTTTGAAAAATGGCTTTGATCTCTGGGTTAGCTATCAGGTCAAGATATCGTTGACGATAGCGAATTTCAACGTCTGATAAACCATGCCATTTTTCTGGTAAAGGCGTGAGGCTTTTACTGATAATGTTAACATTTTTCGCCAGCAATGTTTTTTCACCCTTTTTAGTCAGAAAAAGTTGGCCAGTGACTTCCAAAAAATCACCAATGTCAATTGTATCAGTTAGAAATCTGTAGTTTTTGTTGCCTAGTTTATCTTTTTTAAGATAAATTTGGATTTTCGCAGTGCCATCTTCAATATGTAAAAAACAAGAACCTCCATGCAAACGAATACTGCGTACGCGTCCGACTAAAGTAGGGTTAATTTTTTCTTTTAATTTATCAAATTCTACCAAAGCTTGTTCACAAGTATACGTTCTTTTAACTCTCGCAGGGTATGGATTAAAACCAGAGTTTAGTAATTTTTTTAATTTTATTTTGCGAATTTGAGACTGATCTGATATTCTTGGCATATATTTATATTAATTGTATTAGCTATATTATAGCAGAAATTAATTAGTACATCAAACAAAAACCTCCATTGATTTATGGAGGTTACATTGTTTTGAATACTTAACTAATGGCTATAATTTCAAAGCGCTTGGTGCCTTGAGGTACTTTAATTTCAATGACATCACCAATTTTTTTACCAATAAATGCCTGACCAAGTGGTGAAAGATTTGAAATTCTGCCTTGATTAGGATCAGCTTCATTAGACCCAACAATTACGTATTCCTTGGTCTCTTTATCCTCCTTGATTTTGATTTTTGAGCCAACTTCAACCACGCCAGATGATTTTTTCTTTTCTTTAATCACTGTTACTTGTTTGAGTAATGATTCTATTTCTAAGATTCTTCCTTCAATGAAAGCTTGTTCATTTTTAGCTTCAGCGTATTCAGCATTTTCCGAGAGATCGCCTAGTTCCTTGGCTTCCTGAATTCTTTCAGCAATCTCTTTTCTTTTTACATTTTTTAATCCATCAAGTTCTTTCTTGATTTTTTCTAATCCTTCTTTTGTAATAAATGTTTGTTTAGCCATAAGAAATCAATAAAAAACACCGTTATTATACTGATAATAACTGGATGTAATTATAACGTATGTTATTTAGACATAATTATAAGGTAATGATTTGCCAACCTTTTGTCAAGAGAAGTTATCCACAGGGCACCACTAAAGGGTGCCTTGTAGTCCTGAACCCTTTAGTGGTTCAAGACACACCCCCACCAATTTTTAAAAAATAACCCTGAAAATAATTAGAGTATTTACTGTGTAGCGAACTAAATCAAAAATTCAGGTTCCATAAAAATTGGTGGGGGTGCAAGCACTAACTTTGTTATTTATTCGCAAACCACCAACTAAGCGCATTTTTTGCTATTGGTAAAGCAATCTCATTGCCTTCGCCACCTGCCTCGACAAGCACCGTGACCACAATTTGTGGATCCTCGTATGGAGCAAAAGCTGTGAACCAAGCATGAGTCTTTCCTTCTGAACCGAACTGTGCTGTACCAGTTTTTCCAGCTGAGGTGAAAGGTAGGTCGCCTATACCACGGGAACTGCCAGATGTTACCGCTTGTCTCATTCCCTCTTTGACTATTTTAATATTTTGCGGATCAATGAAACCTTCCCTAATAATTTCAGGCTTTATAGCCTTTGTAATGTTGTCTTCGGCATCAGTAATTTCTTTGACTACATGTGGTTTGTAGAGTGTGCCACCATTGGCAATGGCGGCTGTGTAGCTAGCGACTTGCAGAGGCGTGACTAACAGATCGCCCTGACCAATGCCTAGATGATAAGTATCGCCTATATACCATTTTTCTCCTTTAGTTCTTTCCTTCCATTCCTGGCTTGGCAAAAAACCAGTTGTTTCACCTGGTAAATCAATGCCTAACTTTTGATTAAGGCCAAAAAATTCAGCATATTTTTTTATTTTATCTACACCCAGGCCATTAAAATTTTCGTCGCCACCACTGATCATATAGAAAAATGTGTTTACAGACTCAGCAATAGCCTTTCTAACATCTGTGACGCCATGGCCACCTGCTTTCCAGTCAGGAAAAAACCACTTATCTATTTTTATACCACCAGTGCTATTAAAAGTTGTATTGGTATCAATTATCTTGTCTTGCAGGGCGGCGCTGGCAATAACTGGTTTTATTGTTGAACCAGAGGGATATTCGCCTGCAACAGCACGGTTAAAAAGCGGTTTTTTAGGATCATTTAATAATTCATTAAATTCAGCTTGATCGAGGCCAGTCACAAATTTATTGTTATCAAAGTTAGGAGCTGAGGTTAAGGCTAAAACATCACCATTTTTTGGGTTCAAGACAACTGCCGCGGCGCCAGTGATTGACTTTGAACTGTTGACTTTTTTATTAATTAAATCATAAACCCTTTCCTGTAATTGGGAGTTTATATTCAGAACTAAATTATTTCCGCTGACTGGATCATTTTGGAAAAGAATTTTCTTTTCCTTGCCGAGAGAATCAACTTCTATTTGTTTTTTTCCGTATTTACCTCTTAATTCTGTTTCGTAATATAATTCCAGTCCTGTTTTTCCAAGATAGTCATCGTATAAATATGCCTGATTCTGATCAGTGTTAGACAGTTCAAATTCTTTCTTGGTAATTTTTCCTGTATAACCAAGCAATTGAGAAAAGGCATTTCCAGCTAGATATTCTCTTTTGGCCGCTACCTCCAGTTTTACACCCGGCATATTAGCAGTTTCAATTTCCAGCAACAAGGCTTTTTGATAATCTATATTCTCCTTGATTGTAACTGGTTGATAGGAATATGAAGGGACAGCATTAATGAGATCTCTGATCTGGTCTGTATTTAAATCTATAATTGAACTAACTTTGTTAAGAATTTTATTTTGCTCGTCTTTGTTTTTAGGTAAATCAGCAGGTATAATATTAAGAATAAAATTTGGAATGTTATGCACTAAAACATTATTATTTCTGTCATGGATAATACCACGACTGGCTTTTACACTCTCAATTCTTATACGATTTTCTTCGGCAGATTGACTGTATTCTTTTCCTTTAACAATCTGAAGGTAACCTGTCCTTAGTAAAATGACTATCAAGCTAAAAATAATAATATAAAATAACCACCTGACTCTTTTAAAATCAATAGTTAATGTAATTGGCTCCTTTTCTTGTTCTGCAAGAGGTACTGATCCGCCCATTTCTTTCTTTTGCGAATAATCTCGCAGCTCTTTATTTTTAATTTGTTTATTATCAACTTGTATGGTGAATGGGTCTTTTGTCCTCATAGTTTTGCATTCCCACTAATTAGAAATTTTAACCTTAATTTCTTATCTAAAAATTTTACGATGATATAAATGGTGACCAATGCTAATGTATTAAAAATAGCTTGTTTAAAAATATCAGTAAAATAATTTATATCTGTCATGACATGAAAGTTATTCCAGCCAAGCCAATAAGTGATTGAACTTAGTAAAAAAATAGTAATATTGTAAACGAATGTATTTATTACTGTAATTATAGTCAAGGCTAACACTGACTTTCTGGCAAAAAATTTCTGGATTAAAATGTAACAGATGACTACGGGCAACAATAAAGCTGAGGTAATGATACCAAAACTAAAACCCGAATAAAGATCTAGGACAAGACCTAAAATTAGACTTGTGATGATTGCTTTTCTGTAATTTTCAAATAGAGTTATTAAGGTAATAAAAACTACAATCAAATTTAGGCTTTTCTGCAGAAAAGTAAATTGGGAAAATAAGCTGACTTGGATAATAGCTAAAATAACTACAAGAAAAAAATAAATAACTTGTTTAAACATAAATTAAATAACAATAACAGTGACAATAGATATATTACTAAATGAAGTGGCTGGCGTAATATTAGCTTGCTGAAACAGTTCTCCCTTTCTTGAAAATGTTTTACTAACACTGCCAATAACCAGTCCTGATGGCACATTGCTTTCTAAGCCCGAAGTTATTACTAATTGTTCAGGATTAACTTTATGATCAAGGGGAATAAGATCCATTTTTAAAGAAAGGCCATGTTCTCCTTTAACAATACCTTGACTTTTATCCTCATTTTCTATACTGGCGCTAATAACACTCTGACTATCAGTTATGAGAAGTATTTTTGACACATGTATTCCTGTTTCGATAATTTTACCGATGAGGATACCATCATTGACAATTAGTGGAAAATCTACTTTTATTCCGTCTTTTTCGCCTTTGTTAATAATTAATATTTGCGGGTTGCTAGGACTTTTTCCGATGACTTTAGCTGATACGTATCTGTAGTTTTGTTCCTGAGCAAATTTGAGCTGCTCCTCAAGTAATTTACTCTCTTCTATAGTAGTTTTTAATCTGTAGTTCTCTACTAATAGCTTTTCAATTTCATTTTTTAATTTTTCATTTTCTTTTTTTAATGAGCCCAAACTTTTAAAAGATGTAAAAAGATTATTAATTTTCTGACCAGCTGTAGCTAATGGTTCTTGTACGGGTGCAAAAATTGTGGTGAATAGATTTTCTATTGGTTTTAAGATATTAAGCCAATGAAAAAAAATGAGCAGTAATATAGCTGCTGCAACAATTATAGCAATGTATGACTTTGTTCTAAAAAATTTATTCATATCTTTCAACTTACAGCCGCTCCTTCACTAGAAGAGACTAAAACTTCTTTTAGAGTTTCCAGGTCTTCCAAAACAACACCAGTACCACGAGCCACAGCAGTCAGGGGATCATCGGCAACATGAACAGGAATTTTTGTTTCCTGAGCAATCAGTTTATCCAGGCCTCTCAATAGTGCGCCGCCCCCGCTTAAATACACTCCTTTTTCATAAATATCAGAGACTAGTTCAGGTGGCGTTGTTTCAATAGTACTTTTAATATTATCAACAATAATTCTTAGCGAACGAGCAAGCGCCTCTCTTATTTGGTTGCTATTGACAGACATTTCTTTGGGGAGGCCAGTGATCAGATCTCGTCCCCTCATTTTAGTTTCTAATGGTTCTTTTTCTTCAAAAGCTGTGCCAACTTTTATTTTTATTTGTTCACCTGTTCGTTCACCTAGTAACAAGTTGAAATGGTCACGAGCATAATGTATTATATTCTGATCAAATTCATTGCCAGCTACGCGCAATGATTTCCAGGTGATAACACCACCAAGAGATATAATCGCTATCTCTGTCGTGCCTCCTCCAATGTCAACAATCATATTGCCTGAGGCGTCTTGAATTGGTAATCGCGCTCCAATAGCAGCCGCCATTGGCTCTTCGATTAGAAAAACTTCCCTGGCACCAGCGTTTAAGGTAGCATCTTCAACAGCTTTTCTTTCTACTTCAGTAACCCCTAGTGGAATGCCAATTACAATGCGTGGTCTGGGAATTATGGAAAATCCTTCCCGATGTACTTTTTCAATAAAGTGTTTGAGCATTCTTTCTGTTACCTCAAAGTCAGATATAACCCCGTTAACCAACGGCTTGGTGGCAATTATATGAGATGGTGTTTTTCCGACCATGTTTCTTGCTTCTTCACCAACAGCGAGTATTTGGTCAGTTCTGGTGTTGATGGCGACTACTGATGGTTCATTGATAACGATTCCCTTGTCTTTAACATAGACTAAGGTGCTTGTCGTCCCCAGATCTATACCCATATCTTTTGAAAATTTACCGAATATATTATTAAACATAATTATTTATTAAAATATTTTTTGAAAGAAATTTTTTATATTGCTACTAAATTTTGCTATATCTCTAAAAGTCACCATAATTATTAAAATGATTAGTAAGATAAATCCAAGATTATGGACTAAACTTTCAATTTTCTGATCAACTGCCCTGCCTCTTAATTTTTCAATAATTAAAAACATTACTCGACCACCATCCAATGCCGGAAAAGGAAGAAAATTAATAATAGCTAAATTAATTGATAAAAGCGCGGTAAATTGGAGCAAATAAATAAAACCCATTTTAGCGACTTGGCCAGTAATCACAGCAATGCCAACTGGTCCGGCAATATCAGCTGATACTTTTTGGGATAAAATCAAATTTTTAATTATCTCATAAAAAGCCACTAAAATCTGCCAAGTTACAGAAATAGTAGTTTTGACACCCATCCAGATAGCTTGTGGTATCGGAAAGCTTATCAAGCCAGTTCTCGCTAACCATACACCGATTATACCCTTGCCATTTTTATTTAAATCTTCCGGCACAATAGATTTTTCAATTTTCTCATCGCCTCTTTTTATTTTCAACGAAATAGTTTTTTCTATTTTATCACCTGTATAATTTTGAAAATCTTTTATCGAATTTATTAATTGCCCGTCAGCTGAAATAATTATGTCTCCTAATTTAAGCCCGACTTTTTCTGCAGGTGAATCTTTTGATACTTCCAAGATCTGAATTTTTTGCTCGCTGATTTTTGCATAAGAAGGTGTTGCTTCATCAATAACAGAAGGTAACCCCAGGGTAAAGCCAATTGAAATCAATAAAAAGGCCAAAATAATATTCATGACCACGCCGCTTGATAAGATGAAAACACGCTGCCATATTTTTTTATGACCAAAGCTGTCTTTTTCTTCTTTTACATCCCCTTGCTCACCTTTTATTTTTACAAAACCACCGATCGGTATCCAATTTAGAGAGTAGATTGTGCTATCCTTTAAACCATTGAGTTTTCCTGGTTGTTTTTTACCTATTACTAGACGCCACTTTCCTTTTCGTGCTACCTTATTTTTTTCTTCTTCGGTTTCTTTGCGTATAGCTCTTTGGATGCCAATAATGCGTGGCGGATAACCAAAGCCAAATTCTTCCACACCGACACCCATTCTTTTGGCAGTTATAAAATGTCCGAATTCGTGAACAAAGATAAGTAGCCCCAGGATAATAATAAATACAAATATAGTAAGAAGCATAAATGTCTTAGATAGTCATGATTTCTTTTTCTTTAATTTCACCTATTTCTTGTATTTTATCGTTATATCCATCAACGACCTTTTGTAATTCTTTTTGTTGTTTAAACATTTCATCTTCGCTTATCTTGCCGTCTTTCTCCTGAGTTTTTAAATGTTTCCAGATTTCCTCTCGCGTGTTTCTTATACTGACCCTCGTCTGCTCCAGTTTTTGGTGGACTAATTTAGTTAATTCTTGTCTTCTTTCTTCTGAAAGTGGTGGGATAACCAATCTGATAATATTACCTTCATTCACAGGGGAAAGACCTAAAGCTGAAGCTTGAATGGCTTTTTCAATATCTTTTGAGGAATTTCTGTCCCATGGTTGAATAACGATTGTTTTTGAATCAGGTACCATAATACTGGCCAATTGGATTAATGGAGTCTTGTTATTATAATAGTCAACCATTATATGTTCGACTAATGAAGGTGTGGCGCGGCCAGTTCTAATACAGACCAATTCATTTTTTAAGAATTGTATAGATTTTTCAAATTCTGGTTTTTTTCCACTGATGATATCCATAAATTTTAAATTAATTATTATTTTTTAGGTATTTATGCTGTACCTAAGTAAAGAGTGCTCGGATTTTGATGATCAATTAAGAGAAAGTTTATAATTCGTGAGGTGGGAATAGTATTAAGAGTTTTCCAGGTGGTACCACCGTCAACTGATTTGTATAATATATTCTTTATCGTGTAATAAATTTCATTTTGATTTTGTGGATTGATGATAGCTGTCGCTGGAGCCAATCCCTTTGTTATTGTATTAATAGCTGTCCAATTTTCTCCGCCGTTGGTGCTTTTATATATACCAGCACCAGTGGCGATCAGCATTAAATCACCGGCTGGATTAAAATATAAAAAATTTATTTTTTTTGCAGAAGCCGGCTTACTGATATCTTTATTAAGACTGTGCCAATTCAATCCACTGTCAACTGATTTCATTAAACCATTACTTTTGGTCACCAGATAAAGAATATTACTATCCTTGTTTGAAATATATAATTTATATTTATTATTTTCTAACCATTTTAAGACCTTCCATGTATTACCGAAATCAGAACTCTGTAGAAGACTTGTTTGAGTTACAGCGTATATTTTGTTAGTATTTATGGGGTCAATAGCCAACGAATTAATTGTCTGATTAGCTCTTTGTTCAACATAAATTGTGTCCCACGTATTCATGCCATCAGTTGATTTAATTATCGTCCTGCCTTTGGCTACATAAACAATTTCCGCATCTGTTGGGTCATAAACTATACTTGGATAAGTGCCTGATGATAATGAGGTGGCAGACCATGTTTCAGCTGCATCTATTGTTTTATAAATACCATTACCTTGGGTAGTCAGATAGATAGTATTATTATCGCTGGCATCAAACTGCATATAATAGGTTGATAGATCACCGATTGTTCTGACGCCCTCTTTCGTGCGGCTTATAAATACTTTCTGGTGCCAATTTTCTCCTGCATCAACAGATTTGTAAATCCCGCCGTCAGTGCTGATAGGTGTTGTCTTTTTTATTTTGACGCAGCCGCTTAACGTCAGAGCCATAACTGATATAATAATAAGAAGTAACAATTTTTTCATAAATTTATAAATTTATTACTAAATTTTCTAGAAGTAGTTTCGGATTTATGTTTTGTGAAAGCAGTTTTTTTGTTTCATCGATTTTTTTAAGAAAAATGTACAAATGTTCAACTTTATATTTATTAGCCAAGATTATTAACTTATTTTTAATAAAAATATTAGTAATGTTATTTAAATTTTCGCTTTTAATCAATATTAAATCTCTAAAAAAATAAGACCAAATGTCTATAACTGATACTAATGACTCATTTATTTCGTTAATACTCATCCTTTTGGGTATAATCTTGTCAATAATATTAAATTTTTCCTTTACGCTTCCATTTATAATTTTTAACACATCATCAATCTTATCTTGGTAATTTTCTAAAAGGACATTGTCCTGGATATAAGAAATTGCTAAACCTGGCCTTCCCTGCGATAGGCTTGTTATTTCTTGAGCTTCCTTTTTACTTTTGCCTAGTTTGACAAGGTAATTTAAGATTTTTTTATTAGATATTAAATTAAATTTTAGCACCTGACAGCGTGATAATATTGTCGAGGGAATTTGGTTTAATTTTGAAGCGATAATAATAATAATTGTTTTTGGCGTAGGTTCCTCAAGGGTTTTCAGCAAAGAGTTAAATGCCTCAATTGTCATTTTTTCCGCCTCATTGATGACAGCTATTTTATAGGCAGTTAAGAACGATCTCATTGATAGTTTGTGTTCAAGCTCGCGGATTTGCTCAATACTGATGTTTTTTTTATCTTCTAATTTTTCTATAAAATAAACATCAGGATGTATTCTCTTTTTTACCTGTTCACAGGCAGAACATTTCTGGCACGGGACATCTCTAGATTTTTTATCGTTGTTTTCGCATTGTAGGCAGCAAATAAGATTTTCTGCCACTAGGGATTTTCCCACATGCTCTGAGCCGATAAATAAATAAGCGTGTGAAAGTTTATTATTAATTATACTTTTTTGCAAATATTCAATCACAGATTCATGGCCGATTACAGGCCAATCAAAATGTACCATTTTTTCTTGCATATAATAAAAATCCAATAAATACTCGGGCGCCGTAAAAAATAACTAGTTCATAGATCCATTTTATGAACAGCTGATTACCAAATTTGTTTCAAATGAATTTAGATATTATTTTTTTAAATCGCCCTTGTCTCATATATAGTACCAAGTTTGGTTTATTTTGGCAAGATCAAGGTGACTCATGAAATAAGAAGTTGAAGCGTTTGTTTGGCGCAATTTTGCCAGCTAAATTTTTTTATTCTTTCGAAACCTCTTTTAATAAGTTTATGTCGGAGCACTTTATCTTCGGATAAATTTTTCATCGCTTCAGCTATTTCCAGATGATTCTTTGGATCGACAAGCAGCGCTCCGTCGCCAGCTATTTCTTTCATAGAAGCAAAATTAGAAGTAATTACAGGAATACCACAAGCCATGGCTTGAATGATAGGCAGGCCAAAACCCTCATAAAAAGAGGGCATTAAAAATAAATAAGCTTGCTGCATGAGGTGGGGTAAATCCCCATCAGGCGCAAAACCAGTCATCAACACATCTTTTTCCAAATGATATTCTTTTATACCCTCCTCTACCCTACTGAAGTTATAGCCCTGTTTGCCAACAAGTACCAATTGATAGTCATTATTAACCTTAGTTTTAAACAAACCAAATGATTCAACAATGCCTGCTGTATTTTTTTTCTCCTCAAGCCGGCCGATGAAAAGAAAATAAGGTTTATTAATTTTGTATTTATTAAGTACTTCCTCCGCCTTTTTATCCTCATTCAACGGTGGTTTGTATTGACTGTCATAACCAGGCGCGATCACGACCACCTGTTTTGGACTTACCTTAAAAGTATTTATCATTTCATCCTTGGAAAACTGGGAAACAGTAATGATTTTTTTCGCATGTATTAGCGCAAATCTAGCGGAAAATCGATGATAATCCAGTTCTGTATTGCCATATCTTCCCAAGGTCAATATTTTCACTATTAACCAGATTATTTTCTTTATAATTTTGTTTTGATAACCAATAAGTCTTTCGCTATATAGTTCGGGAAACTTTTCAAAACCAATGTCATGTAAGATTGTAAAAGTATTTTTAGGATGGATTATCGGTATAGTATGGGCTGGCACAAAAAGTATATTTGGTTTGTGCCATAACATCTCCCAGGAGAGCCTAAGTTGCGTCCAGAGGAATTTAGGCGGCCATTTTAAAATTTTGCTTTTAAAGTTTTTAGGCAAATTTTCTAAGCCATCTCTTAAAGATTCCTTTGAATATAAAACAAACTCCACATTTTCTGGAGCTATTTTTTTCATTTCCTGGATAAGGTGATAAGAATACCATTCAGTACCAGTTTTTTGTTTTTCGTTGGCTCGGGAAGCGTCTATACCAATCTTCATTTTATTTGGTTGATAAAATACTTCTTTTGTATGATTCTAAATTCTCCAAGGCAATGCCAGTCCCTTTGGCTACGCAAAGCAGAGGTTCGTCAGCCACATAAGCAGGTACACCAGTGGAAAAGGAAAGTAACTTATCAGTATTACGTAAAAGCGAAGTTCCGCCAGAAAGCACCATTCCTTTATCAATGACATCGGCTGATAATTCTGGTGGAGTTTCTTGTAGTACTGACTTTACGGCTTGTATTATAGCCGCTAGTTCATCCTGGATAGACTCGGTTACATCGTCACAAGTCACTTCAATTGTTCTTGGTAGTCCTTGGATGGCATCCCTACCCTTTACTTCCATATAAAGTTTATCTTCTAAAGGCAGAGCTGAACCTATTTTAATCTTAAGCTCCTCGGCCGTTCTATCTCCGATGGCTAGATTATATTTTTTTCTGATAAATTCTTGAATAGCATAGTCTAACCTGTTACCGCCGACTCTCACAGAAGTATTTGCTACAATGCCGCCTAAGGAGATAACAGCCACTTCGGTGGTGCCGCCACCAATATCAATAATCATGTGCCCGGAAGCTGAACCAATAGGTATATTTGCACCGATTGCGGCGGCCACTGGTTCTTTAATAATATAGGCTGCTTTAGCGCCGGCCTGAATTGTCGCATCAATTACAGCCCTTCTCTCTGTTGAAGTAATGCCGGCTGGTACGGCAATCATCACTTCTGGCCTAAAAATTCTCACTCCACCCAGAGCCTTATTGATAAAATAACGAATCATTGCCTCAGTTGTTTTGTAGTCGGCAATCACGCCGTCTTTTAATGGTTGAGAAGCGATTATAGTGTCTGGAGTTCTGCCGATCATTTCTTTGGCTTCCGCACCAACAGCTAAGATTTTTTTATCAACCAGAGAAATAGCCACCACTGATGGCTCATTAATAACTATACCTCGTCCCGGGATATAGACAAGCGAATAAGTTGTGCCTAAATCAATTCCTAATTTTTTTGATAACATATTCAGTTATTTAGAATGTAATATCAAATTCCCTGTCTTCTTTTAAATTATATTCAAACTTTACTTTATTATTATTTTTAACCTTTAATTTGTCAAAGGGGATAATCCATGTAATTTTCTTATCAAAATTCAAGTTTACTATTAAATCATGGCCAATAGTACCTGCTTGTTTTTGCATTAATAAATGATACCTTCCTTTTTTTATTTGATCGGTGATACGACTGGCAAGCTTATATTTAAAAGATAAGGTTTTTTGTTCGCCAGGTTCTATACAAATGAAAGTGCCAAAAACTGATTTGTTTAATTCCTGAGTTTTTTCCACACTGCCCTTGTCTGGGAGTTTGCAATCAACCATAGCGCCATCAGCCTCAATCAATTCCGTACCTTCTGGGGTGTAAACGCGAATATAGCTTCTGTACCGAGTTGTTTTCCATGTCAGTGTACCTTGGTTGTTGTAATTTATTTTTACTTCTGCGAATACATTCTTTCCACTTTGTGTAAGAGTATATTCAATTTGACGTTTTACGCCAGGATCACTTTTTAAACTGGCTAGATTTGCATCAACGACCATGAGGTAGTCATAATCTACGTCCTTAACTCCGCCTCCCCAGTTTTGTGCTAGGACAAGCTTTTGTAAATCATCATTTTTAAGATAAATTAAAATTTGTTTTTCCTTAAGGTCCCCTTCTATAGTTTGCCAAAGATCTGTCCATTTATTTTTTGGCAAGCTTAGCAATTTATTTAATATTAATTCAGAAAGGTCGCCTATTATTTCTTTCCTTTCACTCTCTGCAATTCCTTGTCTTAAGAATCCTTGGTCAACCTGGTATTGTAAAGTATCAACCAGATTTTCAGCGTTAAATCTAATGCCATTTACCTTGATCTCGCCAGTTAATTTTAAAAGTGATTGAATAAAGGTAGGCGTTAGGGCTATAACACCGTCAATGTTTTTTTCTGGACCTGATTCTTGTTGGTAGAACCACTCTGCTTTTTGTGCTGAGGTGGGAAAATCTGGTGACCAATTTGAGTCCCTCATCAACCATTTAAAAATTTTGTTATATCGAGTGAGGGGCCAGGGCGGTTCAACGTTCAGATAAGTTTCAGCCGGTGTGTCTAAATTATATATATTATCAGTTCTAAAATGTACAATATTGCCATCCTTTACTTTTAGAATACCGTAAGTACCGATAAAACCGCCCGTCGGCCTTAATTCAGTATTGTTTTGTAAAATAAATAAGTATGTTTTTTTATCAGGATAACCGACTAAAGGAGGGACTATTTGAGTGACGTTAATAGCTTCCCCCACTCCCTTCTGGATTAACGGTACTTTTTCTTTCAACGGAGCGACTGTTGTTTTAAGTTTTTTTAGTAAACCTCTCTCGGGAATTTTATTCACATAATCAGTGGCTAAATCAATTTTTACCTTTGTCTCTTCTAGTACCGGTTTGGCTTCATAGATCTTTTTTAATAGTTCCCTCGTTTGTTCTGGAGATAAATCTGCCAAACTAATTCCTTGATTTTCTTTAATAGGGGTAATCACATCATCTGCCAGGATAACAATTTTTTGTATTGCTTCTCCTGTGTTTATACCAGCTTCAATAGTGTTTTCCACTGCTTTTATTTGTAATCCTATCCAGGGAACAATTCTCATCCATTTGAATTTTTTGAAGTCGTTTCTTGATTGCTTGAAATTATCAATGGCCTGAGTTAAATACTTATCAGACTCCCCAAACTCTTGTTTTAATAAATAGTCCTGAGCTTTAAGGAAATTATCCTTGCCAGCCTGAGCTTCTGTAAAAATCTTTTTTGCTGGTGACAGGTAAATTAAAGTCAAAACAAGCAAAATCAAAAAAAGAACGCCTATTGTTATTAAAGAAATTTTTAATATTTTAGATTTTAAGCGTTTATTTTTATTAATAAAAGGATCCTGTTTAATAAAATTGTTTTTTAGTTTAAGCATTATTTATTTTATTCTTAACACCAAAGTATTTGGCAGAATACTTGAGCCATGAGGCAATATGGATGCGGGTAGGATAACTAAAAACGCCTTTTAATCCGGGATTTTCCGCTGATTCCCGGCGGTGATAGTGTACCAATTCTACGTCAGCAAAGTAGTAAACGTCATAACCAGCCTGCCAGAATCGACGACACCAATCAACATCTTCAAAATAAAGAAAGAATCTTTCATCCATCAAACCTACTTTTTCCATAGCTTCGTTTTTTATCATCATACAGGCGCCTAACATCCAATCCACCTTTCTAGTTTGGTTGTGGTCAAAGTCTAACATTAAATATTTTCTTAAAACCTTTTTGGCAAACCATAATTTACCAAGAGGTGTTCTCCGATAGATCGGAATTAAAAATTTAGGAAATTTACAACAAGAAAGTTGAATTGAGCCATCGGGATTAAGTAATTTTGGACCAACCAGACCTGCTTTTGGATGGGTTTCCATAAAATCATACAATTTTCTTATAGCATTATCCAGAATGGCAATATCAGTATTAAGAAGAAGAGAATATTTACCCCTAGCTTCTTTAAGACCCAAGTTTGAGCCAGCGGCATGGCCGTTGTTGACTGGCGAAGCAATTAGTTTGATTTCCGGAAATTCTTGTTTCACCATCTCGATAGTACCATCCCTTGAGTTGTTATCAACGACAATTATCTCATAATCCAAGTTCAAATCAAAAAGCTGGACACCACGTAAACACTGTTTTAGTAATCCCCTTGTTTTATAATTTAAGATAATAATAGATAAATCCATAACAGAAATATACAGACCTTATCATATCAATTTTTCTTTTCATTGGCAAGGGTATTAAAGACAGCAATGCAGATTAAGATTATCCCGATTCCCAATGGATGATTAAGATAAGGTGTGGTGAAATGAGTGACAATCAGGGATAAAAAGCCAAATAGTAAACCAAGAACAAACACTTTTATTTCTCTGTTTACACTATGTTTCAATATATCCAAGCCGTTTTTTAGAATTTTCCATAAAAAGAAAAGGTATGTCAGCAGTCCGAGCAAACCCATTTTTACTACTGTATCTAAATAGCCCCACTCAAAAGCGTAAGATGTGTAATAGCCGCCTGACAATTCTTTGGTACGTGGGTCTAAAGTTTGATAAGTGACTGTAGCACCAAAACCAGAACCCCAGATTGGACTTTCTAAAGACTTTTTTATTAATGGTTTAAGTAGCTGGTAGCGACTACCAATCGCTGCTTCTTCAGTAGCAGTCAACCTTTCCCTAATCAGACTAGCGGCTGATGGCCCGCCACCCTTGCCACCAGGAATTTTGACAGTAATGAGAAAAGTCAAAAAGCCTATTTCTAACGCAGACACCAAAATCATAATTCCGATTACTTTCATTATTTTACGCCAACCAATCTTTTCTTTCAAAACCAGATAAAGAAATATTAAAAACAAAGTCATCGCTAAGGCTAACCAGAAACTCCGGGAAAAGCTGATGATTAATGTTAAGCTGGATAAAGCTATCATTAACCATAGCATGCGATAATTTTTTTTGTCCCAGTTTTGTCTGGTGATTAATACAAGCAGTATAAATAATATTAAAAAGATGAACAGCGCGTATATATGGCTTTGAAAAAATACACGAAAAAAGTTTTGTGAAAATTGGGTTATCTCGCCTACTCTGGTATCTCTAACCCAGCGATAGACTAAGCGCACGGCATTCTCATCTGTTGTGTGCGAAAAATAAAACAACAAAACCAGGGTTTTAATTGCCATTACTGAAACTGCGGCTATCATGACTTGAAAAAGCCTATTTATTTTCCGCCAATCATTAATGACAGTAAAGGCGATAAATATTAAACCAAAATAAAGATAGCCATTGGCGTCAAAAAAGATATTTTTTAGGCCATTATGTTTAAGATAGCCAATCAAGAAGCCGAGTATAATAAAACAGATTAATAAAACAAATGGCCAGAATAAATTTGATTTTTTAAACTCTAATTTCTTTGTTCTGACAAAATAAATTAGCCAGGCTAAAAATAAGGCTAGAAATAAACCTAAGCGAATTGAAATATTGAATCCATCTATGTTATAGGAAAATAAGTAGCCAAATGAGCCGATAAAAAGTTCAGTCAGAATTATCCACAATCCATATTCCAATTTCCGTAAGCTAATGATAAATGTGGCAATCGTAAGCAGAATAAAAACAATTTTGTCGACAGATGGGAAGTTAAAACCCAAGAATGATATTGTTTCGAAAATTATAATGAACCAGAATGTGATTTTAAAAGTTTTTCCAAAAAAATTAAATTTGTCCATTGGCTTTTTGATAAATTTTTATGGTTGAACCATCTTCTCTTTCCATTGATTTGATTAATTTGTATTGTTTGTAGAATATCTGGTTTTCTGGATTATTTTCCATATCTGTAATTTCCTTAGAATATTTGGCCCAAATTTCAGGGCCTTGGAAGCCTGTTTTTGTTACAATAAAATCAGCTTCACTTAAATTTTGTTCGTAGCTCTGGTTTCTAATTTTTGAACTTGGGCTATAGTCAATCTTATATTTTTTTAAAGCGGTGTAATAAACAAATTGCTGGGAATTAAAAAATATATCATTGGGAATAATAGCTACCTTTGGTATTATTTTATCATCTTTTTTACTTTGCTGGATAGTGTCAATAGTATCCTTTATTTTAGAATCGAATTTAATGGGGTATGTATAACCGTAACGCGGACTTTCTGAAGTTGGCAATATATAGCCATAGCCAGAAAATAAAATAGGTTTTAAAAATGAGACATTGCTCAATAACCTTATATTCCAAGATGTTTCTGTAAAATAATAAAGTCCAAATACTGTAAAGAATATTATCAGGACGCTTTTTAGAGTTTTGTATTTTAAAGTAGCTAAAAATACAGCTGAAGAAACAGCCACCATTGGATAGGCCGGTAAAAAGTAGCGGCTTTCCTTGGAAAATAAAAATGTCATAATAATATAAGGAATGAAAAACCAAAGCAGTAAGCTCAGATTTCTGTATTTTTTTATTAAGATTATATAAATTAAACCAAGGATAAATAAAATAAAAAATATTAAATAGATGGATTGATGAAGTCGACTAAAATAATAAAATAAATTATTTAAACTAAATAAATTTTCATAGGGAACTGAAAAAACATTATTTCTGGCTTGGTCAGCGATGTTGAAGATTAATTTATAATGCTTAAAATACCAAGGAATACTAAATACCAGGGTTATTAGCAATGTTATGATAAAATTGATTAAAGGCTTTATTTTTTCAATTCTATATTGATAAATCTTTTTGGAAACGAACGCCTTCCAGAATATTACTAAGATTGGTCCAATAACAAAAAATAAAAAAGTCCATTTTGTCAGTAATCCAAAAACTATTACTATACCTAATGAGACTGAATACTTACGGCCACTAAAATATTCAGTTTTTAATAGTAGATATATTGCCAAGGTCACCATCGCTGCTAGTTGGTAATCGAGATCATAAATCCTAGAAAAATGAACTGTCAGCGAGTAGATAGAGATGAAAAAAGCAGACAATAAACCGATTTTATCACTATATAGCTTTTTGCCAATGCCGAAAGTTGATAATAATAAAATAATAACAAATACAAGATTGGAAAAGTTTGGTATATCTTCCTTGACGCCAAAAATAAAATAAAAAATTGAAGTAACAGCATAAACAAGAGGAGGGTAAATATTTTGATAGCCACCGATTATTCTTAGTTTCGCTAGCGAAGGCGGGTTAAGTAATTCAAAAATTTTAATACTGCGCTCGCTGTGACCAGCCATATCCCATAACGGCGGGCTTTGGTCTTGAATAATCCAGATTACATTGCATATTAAATGAAAAACAATGAGCAATATTAAAAGAATAACTATATAATATTTTTTGAGAAAATTCATGTTTTTTTTGAACGGAAAAATTGTCTAATTAAAGCTAAAAACAGACTGAGGGGATGCAAAAATAATAAGCAGAGATATTCAATAAATGGCTTATGTTTCTTAAAATAATATATTAAACTATGATTAAAAATAAGTTGTTTTCTTAAGCCAGTCACTTGCTGAAAACTTTGAGCAAAACGATGTATGATTTTAGCTTCGGGAGTATAATAAATTTTCCATCCATTTTTTTTTGCTCTTTGGCAATAGTCCACTTCCTCAAACCATATGTAAAAATTTTTGTCGAGCAAGCCAACTTTTTTTATAACTTCGTATTTAATCATAAAGAAGGCGCCCATAACCTGATCAACTTCTTGCGTTTTGGAGTAATTAAAATCATTAGCCAGGTAATATTTTATAGGATTTGATTTAGGAAAAAGACGATGTAATTTTAACATAATCAGACTCATAGAGCTAAATGTCGGGAATCTTCGCACTGATGGTTGTAAACTTTTATCAGAATTTAAAAATTGACAGCCAGCAACGCCAGCGTCAGAGTGGCTTTTCATAAAATCAACCATTTTTTCTAACGCATTCTCTAAGATTTCAGTATCAGGATTGAGCAGTAATATAAAATCGCCTTTGGCTTGGTGAATCGCTTGATTGTTCGCTTGAGCAAAACCTGCATTTTCTTGGTTGGCAATGAGATTGACTCGCGGGAAATCAGTTTTTATCATCTCAACAGTTTTATCCTGCGAATAATTATCAACGACAAAAACCTCAAATTTGAGGTTTTTTGTTTCCCGATAAATTGATTCCAAACACTTCCTTAACAAATTTTTAACATTCCAGCTGACGATGATGATTGATAAATCCATATCTGCTTATAGCTTATGGCTAATGGCTTATAGAATGAGATCCTGAAATAAATTCAGGATGAAACTTATCAGTTTCATTTTACCTTTTTTTGGGGTTTTTGGCAAAAAACAACTCCCGATTACTTCTTACGGGAGTTTATTATAATATGCAAAGCTTTTTATATTGAATCAGTTTGTTCTGATTCTTTATTTAATTGGGCCAGCAAATCATCTGGTATTTTCATGCCTAAGCGCAAACCTACTCTGGAAAGAGTTTGGACGATTTCCATAAGAGATTTATGTCCAAAGTTCCTCATGCTTAAAAGCTCTTGTTCAGTTTTTTGAATAAGCTGCCAAACATAATCAATACTTCCTGCGGTCATACAGTTCCTACTTCTTAACGATAAATTAAAGACTTTAGCAGGCATGCGTAGAAGTGGGAAGGCATCATATAGATTGATTTGAGTAGAATTGGCTAAATAGGTTTTGATTAAACCGTATTCCTTTTTATGTTTTAACTTTTTCAGGGCGTTGTCAAGTATATCTTTGGCATGCCAGTTGCTAACCTTTAGCATTTTAGCTAAATCGTCAACGGTAGGAAAAAATGGTTTTTTAAGGCCAAAATAGAAATTAATGGCCTTTGCCTCTTTTGGGTAGAGTTCCTTAAGAGCTTCACAAATTAATATTTTATCCTGTGTACTTACTGTTTTTTCTTCCAAAACAGCAGCGAGACAGAGATGGCCCATCTCTTTTCTCATAAAGATTCACCTCCAAATTTAAAAAGTGCAATTATTTGTTTTCATCTTATCACCTCCAGATTTTTTGTCAAATGCGCAACGACCATTAGCAAGCGGCTAGTGGCCTACCCGTGAATTAGTATAATTTAGCTAAACGTTGCTCTAATCCAGTCGCCGACAAAATGCGTGATGATGATAACGGCAATAGCAATGGTTAAGTGTTCGCCAACAACTCGCCAAGGTTTGGCCTTAGTCTGTTTAGCAATAACATAGCTAAAGATACTAATTAAAGACAGTCCCCAAATTATGCTTACAATCATTGCCGTGTTAAGTTCAAATAATAGGACAGGGACAATAAATGTTAAGGCAAAAATAAATTTGGATAGAAGGGTGGAAATAGTTGAAGTCCAGATCTCTTTTGTTGTGTGTTGGTTTTCCGACTCCTCTGAAATATGCATGCCCAAGGCATCAGAAAAGGCGTCCGCAATAGCAATTGTCAAAACACCGCCAATGACAACGAGTTTTGAATGAGTGCCAGAATGTAAACCAACCATTAAACCAAGAGTCGTTATAATACCAGAGGTTAAGCCGAAACTAAAACCTGTTTTAAAAGAAAGTTTGGACATAAAATATTTTTCTATTTAATTAAGTAGATAATTATTCCTCAATAACTTCTGGATGTAAAGATGGATCAAGATATTTTTTCCATAAATCAATCTGGCCACTACCTTTTTGCCATTGCGTTTGAAGTTTTTTATATTCCTTTGCCTTAGGGATAGCCGCCGAATAGTTCTGTCCATTTTTGACATAATTTGAATCAAGCCATTGAGACAAACCAATTTTTCTGAATTCCCATTGTTCGTCATATCGATAGACTTTACTTGAAGCGTATTGCCATTCAAAATTACCATCTTCCTTTTTGACACGAAACCAACTATATGGATTTGTATCAAGTTGCCATTCCTTGCTTTTCTCGCAGGTATTTATAATCTTCGCCATCTGTTTAATATCTTCTTCAGTGATTTGTTCTTTTTCAATCAATTCAGCGGCTGAAACAGAATCCTCAGTCGCCGCTTCCTGAACTACATATCGGTAAGGTGGTCCTTCTAGGTCGTACTCGAGTATTTTTAAATGCGGGGTTTCTAATTTTTCTAATACATTTTGTCGATTGATAATTTGGTACATTGATTTAAATACATTATGGTCATTGTATGTATCGGAACGTACTATCTTGAGAATGCGAGGTGGCTCGCCGCTCAACCTAAAAATTAGTTTTTTGGTGCCGACAATTGGCCCTGATTCATAAACAAATTCATTTTTATCAATATTTACCTTCTTGTTTTCTTGATCAATTTTAATGGTGGAAAATTGCTCTTTATAATTAATGGCTTTAGGCATTTCCTTTTTTATTTTACCAGTTTCTCCACTGACAGTCTCAGTCGGTTTTTCCGCTACGATGATCATATGCGTATCGGGAAAATCCATTTCTTTTAGCTCGTCATCAGCCATTTGATAAAGAGCAATTTTATCTTTAAGCCGATTTTCTAAAATGTATTCATTTGGATCTGGAATAACGCGTACATTCACATAGCCTTCTTCCTCTAAATTATTTTGTGCTTCTTCAGGCGTCCAGTAGGTATATTTTTCTTTGATTTCTTGACGCCAGTTTGCCGTATAATCTTTACGTAAATAGAATTCATGCGCCCACTCAGGATCAATTTTAATATATTCCTCACCCTTAATATTTACTTCCTCGTAGGAAAAAGTATTACCATCTTGGAACTCTTGGTGAAACCGTTCGAATAAAGCAGAAGTGGAAAGCAAATTATAATCAATGTCTTCACTTTTTGTTTCAGTAGATACTTTGTCAACACCAACTTTCGAAAGAATACGCATATAGATTGGCTCTTTCATCGAGGGCTTAGCGAAATCACGAATAACAAGCCGGCCACCTGGTTTTAATTCCCTTAATGTATTTTGAATAGCTTTCCGCATACCACCCTCCCTACCAAACGACTCAATTTCGTGACCGCTGGTGGAAAAATATTTGACATCCACTGAGTTATCTGGAAAATTTTGCTCGATAGCATTACCGAAAACTGGTTTAGCTAAAGCTTTTTCATCATTGGCGTGCTCACGTAATTCATGTGATATGTCTAATGCATAGACGCTAGCCCCACGGAATTCTTGAGCTGCTTTTTCGGCTAATTTACCGGTACCTGATCCGGCGTCAACGATCACGCTATTTTCGCCTACTCCACCAAAATGTGGAAATATTGATTTAGCTTTTGCTTCTAAAGCTGTATCCATCGAACGTTCATAAATGGTGTAATCGCGATTTTCATTTGCCTCCTTAAATTTCTCCCGCATTTTTATAGGATTTATAGACTCTTTTAGCGGAACTCCATCTTTATATTCTAGATGATTATTTAATTGTTCTTTCATTAAAGAATAGATTAAATTATTATAATTTATCAACCCCTATTTTTCTTTTTATTATTTTTACTACATCTTTTAAGCTGTCCTTGGAAATCCCACCTTTTTTCATTGGTGCAGAAAAAAGATATTCAGGATACCAAATACCTTTGTAGCCTTTATCAAGCATTCTTTTCCATAAATCCCAGTCTTGAAAACGTTTTAAAGATTCATCAAAACAGATAAAATGTTCACGACGGATTAAAGACATCATACTTATGTAATTTTCTTTTTTCAATCTTTCGGCGTCAAAAGGAAATAAAGTAAAAGTGTGCCATCCAAAACGAAAATTGCAATAACAGTAGGATGCGTTAGTATGTTTATCGAGAGTATTAATCATTTTTTTTATCATTGTAGGTTTTAAGATCACATCAGTGTCGCAAAACAATAGGTATTGACCTTTTGACTCTTTGAATCCCCTATTTCTAGCTGCGGCGGCGCCTTTATTTTCCTGATTAATTATTTTTATTTTATCTTTGTACTGATTTAAGATATTAAGTGTTTCATCAGTCGAACCATCATTAACAATAATAATTTCATAATTATTATAAGTTTGGTTAAAAATACTTTCTAAAGTTTTTTCTAAAGTTTTTTCTGCGTTATAGCAAGGGATAATAATACTAATAATAGGTTGGTTGTTCATGTTGATAAATTAATTAACTTCTGAGCTTCATTTTTCCATTGGAACTTTTCCAAGGCTCTTTCTCTTCCCTGACGACCTAATTGTTTGGCGTAGTCTGGGTTTTCTAGTAGTTTAATAATTGCGCTAGCTATTTCATTTTCATCGATAGGATTAACTAATAAACCGGAGTAGTTATTTTCGATTGCATCAATTTGACCGCCTGACTTTCCGCCAATCACTGGTTTCTCAAATAAATTTGCTTCAAGAAAAACTAGACCAAATCCTTCAACATCACCTTTTTCTTTTATTTCCCGAGAAGGCATGATAAAAATATGGCAAAGCCGATAAAATATTTGTAAATCATCATTGCTTATATTACCGAGAAAGATGACCTTGTCTGATATGTTTAAAGACTCTGCTAAATTTTTTAAACTTTGTTTGTTGGGGCCATCACCGATAATTAAATAGACTGTATTAGGAATTTTTTCTATTACTTTTTTTAATGAATTAATGACCATGTCATGCCCCTTGCGACTGATAAGGTGGCCAACTGTTAATAGTATATTTTTATCTTTAAGTTTATATTTATTCATTGCCTCATCTATTCTTCTTGGATCAACATCTTTTGGTACTAAGCTGGCACATGGATGAACAACCGTAATCTTCCTATCCGTAACACCCAATTTTAACAGTTCATTTCTGGTAAAATTACTATTAGCAATAACTAGATCGGCATTTTTGAGGATTGATTTGATTAATTTTGTTTTTCTTTTTGATGACTGCGGCAAGAGTATATCCATACCATGAGTATAAACTAAGTAGGGCAAGCCAAGGTATTTTTTGATCATTAAAGCTACGATACCGACTGGTAATATATGACTTACTTGTATGTACTCTATTTCTTCTTTTTTTATTATTTTTTTAGCCGTAAAAAACAATAAAATCCATTTCGGCCAAATGAATTTAAAAGTAGTTAATAATTTTTTTCGATATATTTTGTAGTTTGTATGAGATAGTAATCCCCCTTTTTTCTCAGCTAGAATCACAACTTCATGAGAGGGAAAATATTTGACTAAATTATAGAGATAATTACTTACCCCCCCAGTTTGTGGTGGAAATTCAAGAGTGATGAGTAATGATTTTTTCATTATTTTCTCGAAAAAAACTTTTTTAATATGAGGTGTGTATCTTTAATATTGAAGCCCTTTATACAAATTAATGTAATAAAATAAATAATACAGCCAATAATAATATATATAGCCAATGTAATCAAGGCACCAATATTTTTTAAAAGAGCTGATGTATCAAGATTAATATTAATATCTACATTGTTTTTTAATAAATATAAAACAACAGCCATGATAAAAGCTGAGATAAGTGTTTTTAACAGTGTCTTCAATAAGAATATTTTATTATAATGAATAATTTTTCCAACATAGCGCAGGCCCAAGGCAAATAGAACAAATCCGCTAGTTAAGGCAGCAATAGCTGTGCCGACAATTGTGTATTCCTTAATCAATATTACATTAATAATCACATTTATCACAACGGCAATAGCCATATTTATAGTGTTTATTATTTGTTTGTTGCAGGCATTAAGAAAAGCGCCAACAGGAAAATTGAGAAATATAACTATTAACCCCGAGATGAGTATACGTAATGGTAATACAGAAGTCACATAGGCTGGCCCTGTAAGTGAGGTAATAATCTTGTCGGCTAATACAAAAATTCCAAATGAAATTGGCAGGGCAAGTACCATAAGATAATACATTGCTTTTTCAAAAGTTTTGGCTAAATTTTCTTTTGAGGAAACGAAAAATACGCTCATGGCTGGATAAATACTGGCAGCAAATGAAGAGGGAATAAATTCTAAGGCATAGGTAAATTTATGGGCGACAACATACCAGCCAACTGAGCTCTGACCGATCAAAGCTAAAAGTAAGAAGCGGTCTGTGTAGGTATAAATTTTGACTAAGATTGCAGTAATGGCAAAAGGCCAGGCCATTTTTAGAAAGCTTGTGATTATACCCATGTGCCAGGCAAAACGAATTTTTATTTTTAGCTTTTTTCTGAGTAATAGAAAGGAAAATATAATATTAAATAGACTGCCGGCCAAAACGGCTATGAAGAGAATTCTTAAATCATATCCTAACCTTAAACCAGTGACACCGACAATAACAGTTAAGATTTGCGTGACAATCATACCAATTGCTTCATATTTCATATTTTGCATACCTCTAAAGACAGCAAAAAATGTTAATGTAAAGGTATCAAATACAACAATAACACCGTCTAAATACAAAATTGTTTTCGTCAAAGCTGGATAATTTGAAAAATTAGTAAAAAGACCCATCCCTAATAAAATAACCAATGCAAAAAAGATTTTAATACCCAAGACACTGCTGAGATATTCACCAGCTCTGTCTGGAGTACGGGCTATTTCTCTAATCAAGACAGCGCTTAGGCTGAAATCTATGATAATCAAAAATATTGGAATTAGAGATTTTACGGGGTCATAAAGACCAAGGTCAACAGGCCCGATAATTCTAGAGATATAAACAAAATATAAAAAGGAGAGAATTTTTTGAAGGACAAATGCTATAGATAGATAACCAGCATTTTTTAAAATTCTCCCCTGATACTGAGTATTATTTTGGTTATTTTGCTCGTTCATTTAATTTTTCAGTGTATATATTATCTTTTTTGCCACTGAGGAGCTTTTCTCGCTCTTTTTAATCCATATTTTTTTCTTTCTTTGACTCGAGAATCACGTGTCAGGAATCCTTCCTTTTTTAGAATTGCTCTAAAATCCTTATTTAAGATTTTTAATACTCTTGCCAGACCGTGTCTAATGCTTTCAGCTTGACCTCTTTTACCACCACCATTAACTTTTATAAAAAATTTGCCCTGACCCTTCATATTTGTAATAACCAATGGGTCTGTAACAATTTTTTGAAATTCAAAATAGGGAAAATATTTGTTGAAGTTTTGATTATTAATAATAATTTCTCCATTTCCATCTTTACAATAGCGAATTCTCGCCACTGATGTTTTGCGACGGCCGATAGCTGAAATATAATCAACTTTTTGTTTTTTTACTACAACTTCCTCCTCAATATTAATATGTTTTGGGGTTTCCGAAATTTTTTTCACTGATAAATCTTTTTCTTCTCTGATCTTTTTTGGTCGGCCTCTCTTTTTTAATTCCTTTGGGATGCCAAGTTTTTCTTGCTTCTTTTTTTTCGGCATAAATATATTTATTATAATTTGACTGTCAAATTTTTAATTATTTTTTTTCTGATTTTATTTTTCGGAAGCATATCATAAACAGTTTTTTTAAATACTAGAATTGGATCTTTTTGCCAGCAATATTCTAGGCTGAATGTTTTAATTCCGCTGGGATAACCTGTAAAACGATGGTATTTTTTTTGTTTTAATTTTTTACCACTTATTTTTAATTTTAAAATATTTGCCACAATCACCTTATTACTGGATGTTTTATAAGGACGGAAATGACAAGAATTTTTTCCATAAAGCATAGCTGCCACCTTAGAGGCGAATCTACCGAATATCTCGCCAGTGGCATCTAGCTTATAAATATTATTAACAGCTTTTGGTTTTACCTGCTTCATATTTTTAAATTAACTCGAGCTGAACAATCTCAGCGCCATCACCTTTACGATAACCAATTTTTATAATGCGTGTATATCCCCCCTTTCTATCTTTATATTTTGGCGAAATTTCATCTAATATTTTCTTAGCAATTCTATCACAACCAATCTTTTTTATTAATAGTCGACGATTCGCTAAATTGTTTTTTTTACCTATATTAATTAAAGTTTCAGAAAACGGACGCAAGTATTTTGCCTTAG
>Ga0180007_10000892_pt1 | contig 44285 bp, 59 predicted proteins | sample MM_PC_MetaG_FD_121122 | JGI IMG/M metagenome (GOLD analysis project Ga0180007, IMG submission 121122) | Groundwater microbial communities from the Aspo Hard Rock Laboratory (HRL) deep subsurface site, Sweden - MM_PC_MetaG | ecosystem: Environmental > Aquatic > Deep subsurface > Groundwater... | reverse complement strand
TTTCGGGCGGGTCATAATCTTTAACCCTGATTATTTTCCCAATATTATCAGCATAATTGATCGTCCCGGAATAAAAATCAGTTCCATCAAGATGTGTAAGTTTATACATTTTTTTCACCTCCGTTTCCTGATGTCTCGGTTGATAATATCTATCAAATACAGCGCGGCCCCCAGAGTCATAGGGGTTGACCTATAATCCCGGTAGGTCACGAGCCAAATAAACGGGCTGTGGGTTGGGTGTAATGTTGGCATGTATTTTCTAAAGGCCCATTTGGGCATACAGCCTATTATTGGCTTCCTGCTCGTGCTTCTTTTCGATTTTGAGAGCGGCTTTACTCACGGCTGTCATAGCCGCCTGGATCTCATTAATCAAAGCATAGCATTCGTCCTGATCTTTGCCGCGACTGACATTTTTGGCATCCGCCGCCATATCGTAGAGTTTAATTTTCTGGGCATCGAGGTTAGCGACGATCAGTCTCAGGTCTTGCTCTCTTTTGATTTCGTAATTTTCCATTTTTGGTCCTTTCCCGCGTGTAGGATGCGCGGCCCCCCGGAAAGTTAATGGTTAACAATTTTTTTGACTTGGTCTTGATACCAAGTCCCGTTATCATTTATTTTTTCCAAAAATTCCGCAACCGCGAGCGGATATTGAGTGCTCGGCGTCGGAGCGCTGCCGCTCCAATAAGAGTCAGAGCTAAACCCTGGCGCATTGTTAACAGCTCGGGTCCAGGCGGCTATGCCTGGTACAACCCAACCGCCATGAGTGTTTTTATTGCGTGCATAGCGGCTACCCTCTTTTGCCGGCAGCAAACTCTCAATTTTGCGTTGCCGCGTTAAAATCAAAACGCGATTTTTTACAAGTTCATCAGTCATTTCTCTAATCGATTTTTTTGTCATTTTTTTATCCTTTCCCGCGTGTAGGATGCGCGGCCCCCGGAATTAGTTGGCCTCGTGATTTAAACGATCCATTTTGCGATATCCGATAATGATAACAGGGTTATGTCAAAAATATCGCAGGTTACATCATTGTAGATATCTTCCATATTTCCCAGATGGATTAGCTCCTGGAACCAGCATCGAAACATCATCTCAATCCCTCCTATTAAATGTTATTGTTAATTACAATATATACGCTATTTACGTACATGTCAAGCTTTTTTTTCACTGTTTTTTAAAAAAAGTGGGGTTTTTGTGAAACTAAATGCATAAATCTCTGTTTTTATATGCACTTTTTGGGTGCTCAAAAACTGAACGGTACCCCAAAAACGTGAGACTCCCATATGGGATTTTACGAGACTCCGGATTTGACAAGATCATTTTAATGTGATTTAGTGATAGAATGACTAAACCTGTAGTGACTCTGGCCGAAATGAATGGGCCTGATCTAGTCGAGCGGGCATGCAGGAAGCACGGCTTGACCATGAAACGATGGGTCGAGCTTTTGGTGCGTGAGCTGGGCGCAACTGAAACCAAAACGATCAAGGTCAGAGGCAAGGTCCAGCCGCATCAATTATCATCTACATCCGGATCCAGGATAGTCGGTGGCAATAGTGAGGAGACCATCATCCAATGGGATGAGGTCAACTGGCCGATCAGGCAACGAGCCAGAATCGAGGCCCAGAAAATGCTCGGGCACTACATGCCGTCACAGCATCAATTCCCCGACAAAAATGGCATTCCACAGGCAATCGGCCTGACCAGCCTGGAGGCAGCAACCAAACTGCTATACCTATTGACCGAGGCCAAAGCCCGGAAGGATGGCAATGGAGACAGCGGCACATAAAATTAGCGAGATAGCCAGCCTCATCGATTGCCTCACAGAAGATGAACGGGCAGAGATCAACGAGCTCTTATCATCCAACACTCCCATCTGGGTGCCGCAACCCGGTCCCCAAACCGATGCCTATCAGTCGCCGGCCGACATTCTCTATTACGGAGGGTCAGCAGGTGGCGGCAAAACCGACCTACTCCTGGGCCTCGCGCTCACCTCACATCGCATATCAATGTTATTCCGCCGGGAGGGCGTGCAGAACATCTCAATGATCAACCGCCTGCTGGATGAGATTCTACATTCTCGTCGGCATTGGAACGGGCAAAAGGCCACCTGGCAGAATGGTGGTCATCAAATTAGATTCCACAGCTGCAAAGATGCCGGTGACGAGATCAAGTTCCAGGGCCACAATAGCGATCTCAAGGGGTTCGACGAGATCACCCATTTCCTCGAGTCTCAATTCAGGTTTTTGTGCGGCTGGTTACGGGACGCGCAAAACCCCGCCCAGCGGACACGGATAGTGTGTACCGGCAATCCCCCGACAAATGAGGAGGGGCAGTGGGTTACAAGGTACTGGGGCGCGTGGTTGGACAAAAGCCACCCTCATCCGGCCGAACCGGGAGAGCTACGCTGGTACACAACGATTGGTGGCAAAGATGTTGAATGTAAAGATGGGTCCCCTTTCCGGCGTGACGGCGAGATCATCCAACCCCTATCCAGGACCTTCATCCCATCCAAAGTTCAGGACAATGTTTTCCTGATGGCTACAGGCTATCAGTCTATCCTACAGGCACTACCCGAGCCGTTACGGTCTCAAATGCTCCATGGTGATTTCACCGCCGGTGTCGAGGATAGCGTATGGCAGGTGATTCCCACGGCCTGGGTTGAGGCGGCCATGGCCCGGTGGGAGCCGGAGGGCAAGACCAAAATCCATGAGGGCCGGATCGAGCCTGATATGACATCCTGCGGCCTGGACGTGGCCCGAGGTGGATCGGATCAGACCATCGTGTCAACTCGATATGGTAATTGGTATGACAGGCTATCAGTATTCCCGGGAGCGGCTACCCCGGATGGGGCGAGTAGTGCCGGGGTAGCAATATCATGCATCAGGGACCGGGCTCCGATACATGTTGATATCATCGGCATAGGGGCCTCGACCTATGATCATCTCAAGAGCAATGAAGTCCAGGTCATCGCGGTCAATGGTGCCGGCGGCCCGGAACCAGGGGCATTGGATAAGGCGACTAGGAGCCTCAAGTTCCGGAACTACCGTGCTCAGATATGGTGGCAGTTCCGGGAAACCCTGGACCCCAAGACCGGGGCCAATATCGCCCTGCCCCCGGATCAAGAACTGAAAGCGGATTTGTGCGCTCCAACATGGTTTTTGACGCCCCAGGGGATACAGATTGAGAGCAAGGAGCAGATCATCCACGGGCCACGACTCCACAAAACCAGCAGGGCACTGGGGAGGTCCCCGGATAAGGGGGACGCGGTTGTGTATTGCAGTATCAACACGGTCAAGGAGGCGGTGTTCCTCGATATTATGCGGGGCCATGAAGAGAACTATGACCCATTAACCTTCGGGTTGAATGATGAGCAAGGGCCGGATGAGGATAACCCATTTCGGATTGGATGAAAGGAGGAATCAATGAGCCAAGAGAGAAAGATTGACGAAATATTCGGGAGACCGATTGATTACGAACTCACGATCACAGTTCTCGCGCCGGATATGACGGGTAAGCAGGGTTTGATATTGAAAGGCGTGGCTGACACGGACACAATACTAAAGATCTTGGTCAATGCAATGGGGTCCGCGCTAATAGCAAAGGATAAGGCTAAAGCCAAGGCGATCAAACCATCGGTATTGTTGGTGGGTGGAAATTAGCATGAGCGCCTTAAAGCCAGACAAATCACCAAAGTCAGGTGATCCATCGTATGCCTCTATCCTAGCATCAGCGGAGGGTAGGGTTGCATCTGGTAATCTATCCAATATAACCCCGTTGGAAGAGCAGGAATATATGAGAGCGCATGGCACCAGTATAGCAGAGGGTGCCAATACATATAGGCTGAGAGAGGCCGCAAAAACTGAGGCCAAGAGGTTAGCCAAACACAGATCCTTCCGACATGGGACGATTCGAGCCGGAAGGCAACTCGATCGTCCTATTGATAAGACATTGAAGACAACCTTGGGGTAAGGATGCCGATACCCGAAAAAACATGGAAAGAGAAGAAGCAAGAACAGACCGCAAGGATCAACCAGAGGTTGAGATCCGTAAGGGTTTTAAAGCCTGAATTTCGAAAGCCAGGAGCAAGGTTTACCGATTACAATGGGGATATTCATTATTATATTGCGTCCGATGGTAGTCGTAGAAGGGTTAAGTAATGCCTGACAAAACATCAGATGAAGAGAAAGCCAAGCATTGCAGGGACGCTCTAGGGGAGCTTGCCCGGATCAGGCAACCATACGAGGCGATGATTGATAACATCTTCACCTATGTCTATCACGGCAGACGGAAGATCGTTGATAACAGGCATATGAGGGGCAACAAGACCGGGGCAGAGGTCTATGACGGAACGGCATTGCAGTCGATGAACCTATCAAGCGATGGGCTTGCCGGGTACACGATCTCGAAGTCATTCAGATGGTACAATTACACATTACCCGGCAAGTTCAACTTTCCCCGGACCTCCGGCATGAGAGCATGGACCGGGAAAAGGATGGACGAATACCCTGATGTTAAGAACTGGCTGGAATCCGCCGAAGAAGTAATGTACGCCGCGTTCCTCCGTTCCAATCTCTATGACGTGGCATCTGACATCGTAAGAGATGCAATGGGGCCGGGAACCGTTTCGGTCATCATCGAGGAGAATATCGCGGAAGGTCGCCTGGTCTTCACCGTCCCGCATTTCAGAGAGATGTATATTGCCGAGAACGCCGATGGAAAGGTCGATACCAGATACCGGGTATATGATCTGAGTCTCCGGCAAATGGAGCAGAAGTTCGGACTTGAGAAGTGCGAGAAGGCAATACCTGAATTCAAGAGCAAGCTGGAGAAGAATCCATACGAACAACAGGAGATCATCCACGCCACATATCCACGGCGTGATATTGAGTTTGGCCGGCTGGATGCCAAGAACAAGGGAATTGCTTCGATGTGGCTGTTGAAGGATAAGCGAACCAGTATCTTACTTGAGTCAGGATTCGATGATGACCCGGGTTTTACCTGGAGATGGCGGAAGAACAGCGATGAATGGTATGGCCGATCCTGGGCCTGGGATTCGTATATTGACATCATGACCGCTAATCAGGCCGGGCGTTCAAACATCAAGGCCGGTCAGAAAATGACGGACCCACCGATGGTAGGACCGAAGGCTCTGAGGGGCAAGATCAATCGAGAGGCACGGGGTTGGACCTGGATGGATGGTGGTATCACAAAGGATAATGTTCCACGGCCATTGCTTGACGGTCTGCAGCTTCCCTATAGTATCGAGATGCAGGAGCGGTTCGACCGGAAGATCCGTGAGAACTTCCACGTCGACTTTTTCCTGATGCTGACAACACAGGCTGCCCGCGGTGGCCCGGAATTGAAGGTGGTTCAAATCCTGGAGATGCAAGCGGAGAAGGCGGCGATTCTCGGGCCACGGATAGGCCATATGGAATCGGAGGCAATGAATCCACTTCATGACCGATGCTTCGCCATTGAGCAGAGAGCGGGGCGGATACCGCCTCCGCCTGATATCCTCCTGGAATATGCCGGGTCAGCCCTTGAGGTTGATTACGTTGGCCCGATGGCTCAAGCACAAAAAAAACTATTTAGAGCCCAGGGGATAATCTCCGGTCTTGATGCGGCTTCAATCATGTTCGATCTATTCCCGGAGTCAAAGGACGTCATAAAGGTGGATGAGACAACCAAGGACATCATGGAAGCCCACGGGTTCCCATCGAAGGACATCAGGGATGATGACGATGTTGCCGAGATCAGACGCATTAGGCAAGAACAGGAGCAGGAAGACGAAGCGAAGGCGATGATGTTGGAAGGGGCTAAGGCGATCCCGGCGGCCGGGACAGCACCGGACGAAGGGAGTCCATTGGGTGAGTTGATGGGCGTTGGAGGTGAGGCATAATGGACATTCCAACACCTGTATATTTTGGCGTCTTCCTGATTTGCTGGTGGATCTTCTGCGGATGGTTAGCCTGGAAACATGATAAGCAACTCGAAAAGGAAAAGAGGGAGTAAACATGGGAGAGCAACGGTTCGAGGTGGTATGCCAAAGATGTGGAACTTCATATACAACTAATATTAAATGGACCCCGGAACTGTACCGTGAGCTTGATCCAAAGCATGATTGTCTGCATGGGGGCTGGTCATTCAACGCAAAGACAAGTCTAAAAGGCGACCAGGGGGAAACGTACACTAATGCATGACAAGCATGTGCAATAGGGAAGTGAAATGACAAATGAAGAAGCGGAACTGAGGGCCAAGTACCGGATGCTGTTTCTCCTAAGCTCCATGGGTCAGGAGGTCCTGGGCGATATTCTGGAAATGTGTCACATGGGGGAACCGCTCAGCATCGATGACCCGGCAATGATAGCCGCCCATAATCTCGGAGTAGCGATATTGACCAAACTCGGAACCTATTCAGAAGGAACCTTACCAGATGTGATAAAGGCTTTAGCTGGGGTTGTCCCGACTGAAATCCCGGATAACGATATGACAACAGAAAACTTTAGAATCGATTGATACGGAGGGCTCACCCATGAAAAAATTCAAGGACTTTTTAATCAAAAACATCAAGGACCCGATTGTTATATTTTGCGTCTTGCTGCTGACTTTCGGGATTGGTTACGGGATTTTCGTTCAGGCGGTCGAAATTCCTGACGAGGATATGCATTTCACCGGCAAGCATCTCCACTTCTCCATCGATAGGTGGGGGGAAGCTGGTACTGATTTCCTCAATGATCGGAAAACGACAAACAATTCTGGCGTTACCAATAATGGGATAGTACGCAATACCGGACAAGTTTGGAATGATAGCCTAGTTGGTATAACGCTTGGAGAGTACACCGTATCCGGAGCCAGCCCCACTTTGCTGACTTCAGGCGACCCGAGTCTCATTGAGGTTAGCGGCAGTACCTATTCGACCACATTTACATTGCCACCGATTACCCAAGATATGCATGGTTCGTCACGGACATTCCGGCGGAAATCCGGTGTCACCTTGAGCCAACCACATATGATGGTGCACCTCATCGCTTATGCAACAGGGGTTTCCGGGGCCACTGATGAAATACGGCTTCCCAGCGGAAATACCGCTAATATGTACACGATTTATGGCAACAATAATTTCGTGACGCTCCGGGTCGAGTATGCCAATTCAGGGACGACCTGCTACTGGGTGGTTGATGATGAGAGTGATTTTGTAAAACAGGACATCAATACATATGTGACGTGCAATTCCGGTGTGTCGAATATAGCCGGGGTGTCTATCTACACGGTAACCGGTATAAATGCCAGCGGGAATCTTGACGCCTCCTACAATAGCATCAATCCGGGGGATGTGTTCACCTGGAAAGTAACCGGAACGATAGCTGGAACTGCAAGCCTTAAGAGGGCGTGCATAATCTCAGGAAATGTAAGGGATGGCAGTGGCGTAACATTATTTACTCTCGTAACTCCCGATAGAGCCCAGGCCGGAGATTTTAACGCCGAAATAACCATGTATAACGCCACCGATGCGGCCCAGAAGTGGAATGGTTATCTGTCCGTAAGTGGAACCTCCATATATGTAAACTATACCGATACAACCTGGGATATGAGCGGGGTAACGTACTTTGGGTTATATGTCGGGACGGACACGACTCCTTCCACAATGACCGTTAATAGAGCGGAACTGTGGCGCGGTAATCGATAACCACTAAGGCAAGGGTTGTTATGGATTTCTTCTGGTTTCTTTCGATACTGTTCGGGATCTTAATGGCCATAGCAGGATGGGGCGTTGCATGGGGTAAATTCACCTCTGCAACGGCCCGGAACAAGAAGGATATTGATCAGACTGCCAAGGAAACTAAAGAGACTATGGATAGCATGGCCAAAAGGCTGAAAGAGGAATACTTGACCGGAGATAAACATACGGATTTGTGTAAGATCGTAAGCCTGGAAATGATGGAGCATGTTTCCAAAACCATCAAGGAATCCGAGAAAAGGATAGTTGATGCCATCAACGGCAAGCAGATCCGGTTCGGGGTTATTGAAGCCATGAAACAGCGGGACGGCAATGATTAAGGTTAAGCCAGGGGTTCGGTTCAGCCACAAAACATTCATGTACCCTGAGATGTGGCGCATTGTGTTTCAAGCTCAGTTGCTTGCTCCGAATGGCTACGAAGTGACGATAACATCCGGATGTGAAGGAAACCATTCGGATAGGTCGAAACATTTAACCGGGAAGGCCATCGACTTTAGGATTAGGGACTTCCCTATCGAAAATCGAATAACGTCATGGGTGACGCGAATACAGAACAGATTAGGTGATGAGTACGCAGTATTGCTTGAGGCGGATCATATTCACATTCAATGGAATGGATAGAGGAGGACCACATGGAAACATTTGTAATAGTATCGCAGATGATAACTATTATAATTGGGCTTATTAGAGCGGCGGAAGATCTTTTCAAGGAACCGAAAAGTGGGCCACAGAAAAAGGATTCGGTAATGCTCGTTATCAACACCATTATAAACGGTCTTATCATATCCTCTACCGGGGGACAAAAAGAAACATGGTCGAAGATCAAGATGGTTATCATGCCGATTATAAGTTTTCTGGTTGACGGTTTGGCCGTTCTTTTATTCCCGGTACATACCGATTAAAGGAGATAAGTCATGGACTGGATCATCACGCATTACCTGGAGATCGTTTTTGTTTTGTGGATTCTGGACCAAGTGGCGGCCGCGACCCCGAAGGATTTCAAGATAGGGAAATTAGAGATCGGTAAATACGATAATGTGATCATCAGCTTCCTCAAGATGCTCCTAGCAAAGATCGTCAACAAGGACAAGAAGGCTAGTCCGGGGTCCTAGATCACAGAAGGAGAACTATGATGCGAAACTTAATGAAGAAAGCCGTTGTTATTGCCATGGCGCTCCTTTGCGCTTTTGGGATCATTTTTACCAATGTGGCGGATACGATAGGGGCCGGGATAACGCAGGAGAAACCCTACTACAACCACACGGATCAAACGGTTGTGTTAGAGGTGACCTGGACAGCCAATACAGGCGGTGATGTGACTGAGGCTCAGATATCCGGGCTTACGGGTTATTATTTATGGATGATTATGACCGATCCGAGTGGAGTCACCGCTCCAACCGATAACTATGATATCTACCTGTACGATATCGAGCATGGCAATGATGTGCTGGGGGGTGCCGGATTAAACCGTGATACATCAACCACAGAAACCAGCATCATATGCCTTGACTCCGCAAATGGAATCTTCGGGTCATACTATATGTGGCCGGACAAGGGTTCAGGTGTGACAATGCAGGTGCTGAACAATGCCGTGTCCGGTGCGAGTGGTATTGTGATCTTTTACGGCTACAAATAAGGGGTAAGCTATGAAACGATTTACAGGTATTTTGCTATTTACTGCCCTCGCCTTGTGGGCTTCAATATCGTTTGGACGAGGGCCTATAATATTTGGTGTAGGTCCAACCCCGGATCTTCAAACAAGCACAAAGCAGTTCACAACCTTTTCGGATACGACAGCTCAATATGCTGATATTGTAGTCTCGAAGAATAACACCGCCATAGCCTATTTTGAAGTCTGGATACCGGACCCCCTATCAAGCACAACGAGCTATGAACTTTGGAAACTAAGGCGTTTCACGACCGACGATCAATCCGATACCTACCGGTACGGCAACCCCTTTAGCTTTAGCCTCCTTCTAAGTTATTTATCCAATGCAGTCGGTGTGAGCGGCACGACACTACCGTTGGCCGATACGACCGGATTGGTAAAAGATGGAAAGTTAAGACTGACCGGGGGAACCGATGAAACGGTGGTCATTACCGATGATCCTTGGGTACATGGGGGTCAGAGCGGGGTTACGACTACAGCCCTGCAATACTATCACGGAGTCAACACGTCCGTGTCGTCAATTTACGGGTTTTACAGTGAATGGCGGGTGACGGATGCCGATGCTTCAAGAGAACTTCATTTTGGACTGGAACCGACTGCAACGCCTTATTCAGATGTCAGTCCATATATGATAATTTACAGGTACTAACATGAAAACATTGATTCTATCCGTGTTCCTCTTGATCGCCTTGGCATGTCCGGCCCGGGCCGGAGATTATGTTCTTGTGGTAATTGAGGCTCCTCCTGTTGCTCCTGTATTTGTGGATCCAGTTGATGAATGGGGCGTTGCACGGAAACTGACCAAGGATGAGCAGATCATATTTGATTGCTATTTGTCGGATGTCAGTAAATTTAATGCGGCGGCAGCTACGATAAAAAAATGGGGACTAACCGGAAAAATACAGACATTACTTGACTCCAATCCTCCGCAATGGACAAAGGATGGCAAGACCTACAATATCTATTCCATTGAGTCCAGACGATTCAGAGAGGTCAAAACACTGAATAACCTCATAGTTACGGAGACATCTAAGATAGTTTGCATTTTGCCTGTGCTGATTGTCAGGCTATCGAGTCCGGCTACTTGGCTATGGGCGAACGGCTACAGGCCCTTAAATGAGGCGATAAAATGAGAAAAGTCATTATCACATTACTGATATGCCTGTTGACCTGCGCCCAGGTGCCATTTGCGTTCGGCGCTGGCCACGAACAGACCAACTTCTATGATTGGTCCGGTGGGGTGTCTCAGGAGGGTTGGGTGGCGCTGTATTACCAGGGGGATAGCAGAGGCGGGAACGGAGACACCGAGAACGTCTTAGATATATTGGGGTTGGACAATCACTCAAATCAAGTTACCGCAAGTAAACAGGCCGGGGATTACGCCACGGAATGGATATTTGACGGAACCGATGATAAGTTCTCCCAGGAACGGTTGCTCTACCTCACCGGCGTCACGCTTGAAGCCATGATTCTAGGTGGTGAAGCCGGAATCCGATCCGATGTTTACGACTTACCCGACCTTATTCCTTCGGGGAGCATGGTCGTTCTTACTGACAGTTCCGGTGCAACTAAAGCCATGTTCTATGCCGGGGGTGCCGCTTCAGCCGGGGCCGAGACTTTGGGGAGCGAGAATGTCCTGAACGGTGGGTTTGATAGTGGTACTACAAGTTGGACAGCTATTAATGCCATCTTATCATCGGAAGCAGGTGGCCAATCTGGAAATTGTTTACAAATACTGGAAGACGGGGATACACCATATGCTTACCAATCTCTAAATACAGTCAGAACAGTAGGAAAATTATACAAAATATCCTGGTACGTTAAGCAAGGAACGGAGACAACCTATAGGAGTTGGATTTATACTGGAGGAGCTTCAAATATTATCCCTGATAGTATTCAGAGGGAGGCGACAGGTTCATGGGTTCAGAGAGGTCCATTTTATTATACCTGTGATGGTACGGATAATACCATATCGGTGTTGCAGCAAATATGTGCTGCTGCATCAGGGACGACTATACTGTTTGATACTGTAACGCACAAAGAGATAACCAACCTCGGAGCAACCGGCCTGACGTGCTTCTCCGGCACAACCACAGGAGCATCTCAATCGTTCAACTACATCGGAACAGGATTCCCTTGGAATGCAGCTTCTGGCTACACCATCGAGGTTTACAGGCCCGGCTTTAATTTCAGGGGGAGTTTCGCCTGGGCATTGTTGATCCAGCCGGATGACGGGCAACCTGCAGCAGACCAGACCATCATAGCACGGTGGGGAGCAGCCGGTCTTAGATCGTACATGATTACATTGGACACCTCCGGCAAGATCGATTTTTCCATTAGTGTGGATGGTAGTTCATCCCGATACCGACGCACGGATGCGGCGGTATTCAGTGACGGGGCGCAGTACGCAGCAAAGCTAATTATCTGCTCGTATGACAACACCACCAAACTTGCCACAATCTACGTCAACGGTATGATGGTCGCCAGTACTCAAAATGGCGGGGCCTTCTCCGGACTCCAGGACACCCCCTTACCATTACTGATAGGGGCTACAGACGAGGGAAATTATTTCGCCGGGAAGATAAAGGTATTGGCTCCACGATCCCAAACAGTGTCGGCGGGAGAAGCCGCTAAAATCTATAGCGCGTGTGTGAGGGACGGATTGCTATGATACCGGGCTAGATGAAACCGGGGATAACATAAAACAATTTGGGCTAACTCTTTCCTGATCAGATAGAGGACAGCAAATTAGGGAGCCGCATGGGGCCATGTTTCCATGCGTGTCTCCCTTTTTTGTTGCCCATACCAAACCAACTAACGGAGGTATTTAAATCATGGTAGAAGCAGAAGATCAAGTGACCCCAGAGGGGGATCAAGATCCTAAGGCAAGTGGATCATTGGGATGGAGAGCGGGACTTTCAGACGAGCACAAGGAAGATCCGTGGGCCAAGGAGCATGATGCAGTAAGTAAGTTTTTTCCGGCTGCATTAGCTATCCGAGCAGAACGGGATGACCTTCAAAGCAAGCTGAAAGGCGCGATATTCAAACCGGGTGAGAAAGCAACAGACGAAGAAGTGGCGGCCTACCGCAAGGGCATGAACATTCCGGATACACCGGAGGGCTATGAGTTTCCGATAGCTGAAGGGGTCAAGCACGATCCGGCGATGGTTTCATGGGCACAGAACATATTCCATGGAGCCGGTTTATCAGCGGATCAGGCGGGAACGATCTCCCGGGCGTGGGATGAACTCATGGGCCAAATGGAAATAGCCCAAGCAGAAGCCGACGAGAAGGCAGTAAATGACGCAGATGTCGCTCTGAAGACAGACTGGGGCGCTGACTATAACAAAAATATTGAACTCACCAAACGGGGGCTAGATACGTTCAGCGAAAAGCTCCCCGGATTTTCTGAATTCCTTAACCTGACTGTAGGCGGGAAGAAGGTCGGTGATCACCCGGTTATGAGCAAACTTTTCCATATCATTGGAACGGCACTCGGTGAAGACTTCACCCTTCCGGCATCACCAGGGGGCGAGGAAAAGAAAGAACGTGGAATGAATTATGAAGGTATGCCCAGCTTTGCTTAATTGTTTGGTGAGTTCTTCTAACGGAGGACTTATATCATGACAGAAAGAAATATAGGTACTGTTTACACCTTAGTAGATCTCCTGAATTATATGGACCCGAGCAACGAGCGATTGCTGTTTGTCGGCGATACGCTGGCGCGGACGGTTCCGATGCTTCAGGATGGACCCATAATGGAGGCCAACCAAGCCCTGTCCCATATCGGTACCAGGGATGTCTCACTACCGACAATAGGGAAAAGGGCTATCAATGATGGTGTGATCTATTCGGCCCACAAAGAGGCACAGATCACCTTCCCTATGTCCCTGTTCGAGACATTCAGCCGGGTTGATGAGGAACTTCTAAGGCTTGGCGGCCCGAGTGCTGAAGCCATCAGGCAACGGAAGGACTCGAAATATATCGAGGCCATGTCTCAGGCGGTCCAGGAAGAGGTCATTTATGGATCAATCGGTGATGACGCCTTGGGGTTTAACGGGTTCAATACCCTTTTCAATTCAACCACCACCTACCCGAACGGAGACTCGACTTGGTATTACAATGTTTTGGATGGTGGCGGAAGTGGTTCGGATACCTGTTCCATCATCGTTGTTGAATGGGGGCCTGAAAAATGCCACTTCATCTATCCGAAGGGCACCCAGGCCGGAATCGAGATCAATGAACTTGGGAAGCAGCTGGTTCAAGGGTATTCAGGGGCCGGGTACAATTACGTAGCTTGGGTTACTCAGTTCAAGTGGCGTCTGGGGTTGTTTGTCCAGGATGAAAGATGTGTCCAGAGGATCGCCAATATCGAATCGGCCGGCGCATCCAATACCTTCGATGACAATGACCTTCTAACCATGTGTAACAGGCTGCCGAGGATGGGCGAAGATCCAAGCACCCGGATTTATGTCAACAGGACTGTCCGGACCCAAATGGATATCAAGGTGAAGGATAAAAACAACGTTAACTACACCATGGACACTGCCTTTGGGAAACCCGTTCTCAGGTTCAGGGGAATCATCGTCAACATCTGTGATGCTTTAACAAATACCGAAACCGCCATTTAACAGGCGGTGAAATAATACGGAGGACTTGATTATGGGATACAGAGATTTTGCATGGGCTTTAACCGTTATGACAGGCCAATCAGTTGCCGCCGATGCGGATAGCACCTACTACATCGATACTGAGTTGACCAACCCGAGAATAGACCTTGGGCTACCGGCGGCGGTCATTGTGAATGTGATGACAGCCCCCGGTGCCGGAACTACAGGGATTGATGTTGAATTGGTTCATAAAATCAGCGAACCAACGACCAATGACGCATTTTTAGCCAGGTACAGGATGCCGATAGCTAATATCGTGGCCGGGGCGGAGTTCGTGTTTCCGTTCCCCAGGGGTGTAACGGTCCTGCGATATGTCAGGATTTACTGGCAGTTGGTGACCGGCGATGAGATTACCGGAGTATATGCCGCGTCTATCATTCAGCTCCCAGTATAAACCGTAAACCAATGTGTACCCCGAGGTGTTTCCTAGGGGTACACTAACCAAAATAGGTAAATGGAGGAAATAGTCATGCCAGATGAAGACGGAAGAACGCAAGCCGCAAAAGATCGAAAGGCATTAGAAGCCGAACGGAAAGCCGTTGAGGTTGAAAAGGCTGAACTTGAGGCGAAGATCCAAGCCTTTGAAAATGAAAAAGCCGGCACGGTGGAGGCCCTGTCAAAACGTGATGAAGCTCTTGCCATTAAAGAGGCTGACTTTAAGGATAAGGTCAAGGAGTTGGATGATATCCTTGTCCCGGATGTGGAATCACGGAATGCCATGGTGAGATCAAATAAGGCCGCGAAACGAAAGGAATATGTCTGCACGGTCAAATGCTTTCATCGCAGTGTTCTATACAAAGTCGGTCGCAGGGCCTGGTTCGCCAAGGGCGAATATCCGATGGATAAAAAGGGAAAACTCCTTCATTTCATTCTGCTTGATCCGGCTGGGCCGCCACCGCCTCAGCCACGGGATGAGGTGGTTCTCGTTAATAAGCCGCAGCTCCCAGGGGCTTAACGCACCACTTCTAACGGGGCGGCCCGGGGCTTTCCTCCTTTCCCCTTGGGCCGCTCCAAACCATCAGCTTGAGGTAGTAAATGGCTTCATTTACCCAGCTCGAAATCATAAACCTTGCCCGACAACGGATAGGTGCGAAACGACTTGAGAATATTACCGATGATACGGCCGAAGTAAACGCGGCTGTTTTGAGTTGGGAGTATGTTGTAAATGAAGTGCTTGAGGCCGATGATTGGCGTTTTGCGAAGACCAGGAGAACATTGTCTAAGGCTCCGCCGAGGGTGGATCTAAATTGTAATGACGGCAAGCATCTCTATGTCATAGCCGACAAGTGGCTGTCAGGAACCGAAGACATTTCAATCGAGATCACCACGAATAGTTCAGATGCCCTATCGGTAGCGGTTGATTCCAGCGATAGCCAAAACATCCAGATCAAACTCGCCTCAACGACCGCAGCGAAGAATACCGCCACACTTATTCAGGTAGCACTCAGGGCATTGACGACAGTAAACTCGGTATCTGTTGCCTCCTGGACCGTTTCGGCAAATGCCACTTATACCGATGGCCCTCCCACGAACGGGGTTGATCTTGACGAAGTTGCTATGATTTCCTGCCCAGCTGAAGATTTCGACTATGCCTATCTGCTCCCTTCAGACTTCCTGAAGATTGCCACCAGGACCCGAATTGACAGGCCGGTTGATCCGACAGGGGCGTATGCCAGTATTTTCGATGGCCAAATCAGAATCAGACATACAAAATATGTCTACGTTATGGAGGCGCTACCGGACGGAACCCTGGTCCTGCTGACCGATTATGACAATGACGACTATCCACTTCAATTGATCTACATCAGGGAAGAAACGGATGTTACGAAATGGACCGCCCACTTTGCTTCCACGATTGCCTTCCGACTGGCCGCTGATCTATCGTTATTCCATACCGAGGCAAAGGGCAAGCTCGATTCAATGATGTCATTGTATGACTGGGCCTTGAGTCGAGCGAAGGACCTGAACCAAAGTTCGGATTATGTTGAAGATGAAGCAGATGGTAATGAGTGGGAACGAGCGGGAAGGTGGTAATGACATTTATTTTCAGACTGATAATTGCTGTAGTTTTGGCATGGCCTGTTTATGCGGATGCCGGGAAAGCAACCCCCCTTATTTCGTCATTTAACGCTGGTGAACTCAGCCCCAAGCTAGATATTAGAATTGACCTTGAGAAGTACTTCAGCGGGTGCCGTACCCTTGAAAACATGATCCCGCTTGTCGAGGGCGCTACATCCAGGGCCCCCGGCACCTACTTCGTCCTTGAAACCAAAGATTCAAGCCTTCAATCCAGATTAATCCCCTTCGAGTTTTCCACCATTCAATCATATGTTATCGAAGCCGGTGATAAATATTTCCGGTTTTACAAGGACGATGGACAGATCAGGGGAGCAGACGATTACACGATGCTCATGATACACTTTGATGGCACGGATGAGAGCACATCATTTTTCGATGACAGCACCAATAACCATACACTTGATAAAGTTGGGAATGTTGAGGTTGACACGGCCTGGAAGAAGTTCGGGTCCGGGTCGGGGCTGTTTGACGGTGATGGCGATTACCTGGAAATAGCGGACTCATCAGATTTTGATTTCTCTAATGATTACATCGTCCTGGAAACATACGTCAGGTTCCCGACTATATCAGGACTGCATTCCTTATATGCCCAGACATCCGCCGCCAGTAGTTTCGTCCTGTTCTATGTCGATCTAGGACTGAGCAAGATAAACTTTCTCGTCACTGAAAGCGGGGCAACAACTATCGATGAATCGATATCATGGTCGCCAGTAGCGGATACCGGATATCACATCGCTCTCATCCGGGGATGGGGCGGGGTAACAACGGCGTGGGCTGTCACGGTTGACGGGTTCGCCCAGGGAACATTTACGTCATCCGCTGATATACCGGATTTCACCTCCACTGTGCTTATCGGAAGTTCAGGAACTACCATCGCACCGGATTCCGGGGTGTCTAGGCATGGAGTTAACTTTATCGCAACAGCAGGTGTCACAACGGAAGGGTATTTTGATGGCGCGGCTTGGTTTGACGGTGATTCCGATTATTTATATCTCCCGGATAGCAATGTCTGGGATGTGATTGGCAGCGGGGTGACTGAATGGACCGTTGATCTATGGGTTAAATTTACGGATCATGCTGGAACGGAAAATCTTATAGGGCAAGCAGAGGACGCAAACAATCGTTGGTTTTTTCAACACGTTCACGGCAGCGGGTTACGGTTTGCAAATGGAGCCGGTTCGCTTGATACGGGTTTTGCAGGGGAGATAACGGACACTGACTGGCATCATGTAATGGTTTACCGGCTTGGGGTTGTGTACGGGGTATATAAGGATGGTAGCCAAACCGATTACCTGAGTGACAACACTACCGATACTTTTGCCGGCCCATTGGTTATAGGCGCAAGGCAACAACAGGATGTACCAGCCAACCTATTCTCAGGATATAAAGATGAAATTCGTATCGTTCAAGGCAACCCATTTAGCCTTGCCCCCAGTTCAGGGGTAACAGATACCTACACCGTGCCAACTTCGGCGTATACTTCGGATTCAGATACCAAGTTATTGCTTCACCTTGATTCAATGGACCTGAACGGGTGGCTCGATGAGTACAGGTTGACAAGCGGAGTTACCCGCTGGACTTCCAACTTCACTCCCCCTACTCAGGCATACCCCTTCACAGATAGCGGAACCCTGACAGGCGGCGGTGATGCAACGCTTGAAGTTGTGACACCGTATACCGCTGAAAACGTCATGGATCTCAAGACCGCTCAAAGTGCAGACCGGCTTTATATCTTCCATCCCAGCTACCCACCAAAGACCCTGACTAGAAGCAGTCATTATTCATGGACCCTGGCAGATATGAAAACCAACGCCGGGACTCTCCTGACGATAACTGGGATCAGCAATGCGAATCCGGCAGTCGTGACGTGCGCAGCTGTTCCAACAACCCTTGAGGATGGGGAGATTGTTTATATCTCAGGGACTACCACGATGCCGGAAGTCAGTAATAAATTCTTTGATATTGACAGTGTTGACACCGGCGCTAAAACATTTGAATTGGAAGGAATCAACTCAACGAATTACAGCACGTTCGCCGGGTTCGGGTATGCCCAGGAACAGATATACGGAACGGAAGATAATAGACCATCATGCGGGGCGTTCTTTGAACAACGTCTTGCAATAGGAGGCTCAAACAATAATCCACAGCAGGTTAACTTGAGCGAGTCAGGGGATTATGACGAATTTACTGGCGGAGTGTCAGATGATGACGCCATACAATATACCATCGCATCCGGTCAGATAGACAGGGTTCTATGGATGTTGGGTCAGGATTATTTGTTGATGGGAACCGTTGGAGGCATATGGAGACTTGGGGCAACAACTATTGATGATCCAATCACTCCCACCAATATCCTGGCAAGAAAGCAGATCAGTCTAGGGGTAAAGGATATCGAGCCGGAAGTGGTGACTGATTCTATCCTGTGGGTCACTCGGGCCGGTACGAGTGTACGGCAATTAAAGCAGAGCGAGTTTGCCTATGCTACCGATAAGTTTGTATCTCCAGATGTTACGAGGATCGCCAAGCATATCACCTATGGTTCGACAAGGCTGCGGTCAGGTATTGCTCAACTCGCATTTCAGCAGGAACCCCTGCCTATCCTATGGGCTATCAGGGCAGACGGACAACTCCTTGGAATGACCTACGAAAATCAGGAAGAGATTTACAGTTGGTTTAGAATTAAAACGGATGGTGAGTTTGAGAGCGTTGCCGTTAACCATCAGGAAGATAATGAAGATAGGGTTTGGGTAATAGCCAACCGGACCATTGATGGATCGACAAAGCGATATGTCGAGTATTTTAAACCTATTGAATTTTTTAGCAAAATCGAAGACGCCTTTTTCTTACATTCGGGGCTTACCTGGGATGGGGGGACCCCGGTTGCGATCACCGGAATATCCGGCGCGAGTCCTGCCGTTGTGTCGGCATCAGGCCATGGCTTTGAGGATGGTGACGAGGTGCGGGTATATGATGTGTCCGGAATGACAGAGATCAATATCGGAACGGATGATATCTACACCGTCACACTTTCATCGGCCACGCAGTTTGCGCTTGCAGGCGTGGACTCATCGGGCTATTCAGCCTATACCAGTGGAGGCACGACCTATAAATGCACAAATGACCTCGTGGGCCTCGGGCACCTATCGGGAAAAACGGTGGCGATCCTTTCCGATGGGGTTGTTCAGGATAATGAACTCGTTGCAAACAGCGGGGTAAGCATAGAGGTGTACGCAAATAAGATCCATGTGGGTTTGCCTTATACGTCTATTGTCGAGCCAATGAAAATAAATGCCGGGTCCGAACTTGGGCCGGCCAGGGGCAAGAAGCAGAGAATCTATAAACTATTCGTCAGTTTTTTTGAAACGGGGGATGGGATTCAGTATGGCCCTACCCGGGATGATTTACAATCTTTTGCCGATTTTACATCGGGTGAACTATTGACGGATCAGATAAAAGTCGATGGGTTGCAATGGGATTTTGAGGACGAGGCGACGATATCCATTGTCCAGGAACAGCCATTGCCAATGACTATTTTGGGGATTATTCCGTGGGTGACATTGAGTGAAGATTGAAATAGTGAAATTTGAAAAGCTCCATGCCTATGACATCCTCGATAGGAAGGTCCGGGAAGAGGATTTGTGGCTATCCACCCAGAATTGGGAATCAGCTATAGATGCTTGGTATGATCGGGGACCTGCAAGCACGGTTGTCATTGACGGAGATATCATCTGTTGTGGTGGTGTCGTACTCCTGGGATATCAACGGGGAGAAGCCTGGATGTTGATGTCACCACTTTTCGCCAAGTATCCCAAGACGGTCTATAGTAGTGTTAAACGATTTTTGAACAATACAATTAAAGTTGAAAAACTGAGGCGAGTCCAGGCAATATCAAACCCTGATCACTACAAAGCTGGAACATTTCTGGAACATCTCGGATTTCAGTGTGAGGGGGTTTTGCGAAAATATGGACCGAATTGTGAGGATTTATTAATGTTTAGTCGAGTGATGTAGGATGTTTATTGTTACCGCCAACCACAACATGAACGGAGAGGACCTCTGTATGTACGGGAGGGCGATATAATGTCAGCAGTCGCATTAGGATGGGCAGCACTAGCAGTAGGTCTGGGAGGAACAGCGGTGGCCGTTACAGGGCAAGCGGCAGCCGCAAAGAAAGAAAAGCAAGCCTTAGACGAAAAGGCATTACTTGTCCAACGTGAGGCCGACCAGAAGGAAGCGGCTCACAGGAAAAGGCTGAAGAACTTGATGTCAACCCAGAGAGCCCTATATGCAAAAGCCGGGGTCGATGTCGAATCTGGTAGCCCATTGGTGGTATTGGCTGAAACAGCGGAAGAAGGCGAGGAAGAGGCAACGGCTATCCGGAGGGGTGGAATAGAAACAAGTAGACAACAGCAATTCATGGGCCGGCAGGTTTACAAGGCTGGAAGAACCGCTGCGGCAGGGACATTCCTTTCAGGGCTTGGTCGGGCCGGGTCAAGTGCTTACGCGCTAAAGACGAAATAATATGCCTAAAATACCGACATATATATCTGATGGAATCGTAAGATCGCCGGGTGTTTCCCCGGGGGTTGCCGGGGCTCCCGGTGCTGCCTTGGCCAGGGCAGGTCAACAAATCTCATCTTCTGCGGAACAGTTCGGCGCGACTGTATCCAGGGTTGAACGGATCCGGAAGATCGCGGACGAACAAGAAAAGAAGGCAACCAGAGATATCAAACTTAGCCAAACGCAAAATAGCCTCAGGCTAGACGAACAGGATTTTGCTACAGCCTTACGCGAAAGCACTGATATGGAAGGGCTTGTTAATACCTCTTCTCAGATCATGGAAGCGACCAGGGCGAAGTATGAAGACCGATTCGCTGATGATCCCGGGGGTCTACAGAAGTTCAATAACCTATTCTCAGTCTACTCATCCAGTATGATGAAGCTGGCTCGGGCTCGGCAAAGAACGCTTGTGGTACAACATGGCAAGGCAACCATGAACGAAAATCTTAAAAATGCCCTTGATGATTATTCAATAGAAACAGACCCGAAGATGAGGGAGATAATCAAAGGCAATTTTGATATTAAGGTTAAGGCTGGATGGATCTACCTAAACGAACTAGAACAGCAAGCCTACCGGAATAGCTTCACTGATCAAGCCGAAAGTGTGAGGGCGGATAAAGCCATTGAATCGGCAGGAACAGTGGAAGAAGCCGAGGCCGTTGCGAAGTCATTGAAAAATCTTAAAGAGTTTAACTTAGATACTGATGCTCGGCAAAAGAAAGTTGAAAAAGCAAATAGGCACATATCTGGATTAAAAGCAAGGGATAAGGTAGCTAGATATGAAGCCGAAACAATACAAAATGTATTCAGAAAGCTACAACTCAGAACCCATCAAAGCTATTGGCTGACAAGAATTAAAACGGAGAAGGATTACGCAACCCTTTACGCAGAACTTCTCAACGATGAGATACTAGAGCCAACTGAAGGAGCTGGGTCTAGGAGAGCCTTGTTAAGCATGATTGAAACAAAGGCAAAGAGTGAAGTTGATCCGTATGGAATTACCAATGAAGTGACCAAAGGGCAAGTATCTAGGTTAATAAATCAATATCCTGAATATCTTGAAAATGAACTTGGCGGAGAAAAATATATAGAATCTCTTCATGGCAAGGGATTAAAGACAATCGATTATGAAAAATATATTGATGATTTTCGTAAGTGGAAAGATGGGGAATCGGATGAAAAAGAACCGCTAAAAAGCCGGGCATTAAAAACCGCACAAGAAGCGAATGATAACTATCGGAGCAACTTTTTTTATGTAGATGTTCCAGCGGCAGGGAAACCAACCCCGGAACAAATAAGGGAAAATAGGCGTATCCATGGTGAAATAGATCGCTATCTTTCAAAGGCAGTGGAAGAGGAACGTGATCCATGGGATGAGTTGGAAATAAGAACGAAAGAATATTTTGCAAAAAAAGAAGAAGGTTTGATAAAGCAATTTATGAGAGCGGTAACGCCTATCAGTATTGAAAGATTATTTCTTGGCGAACCACCTTCGGAAGAAGGCCCGCCGGATATGCCATGGGAAGATTCTGGAACCCCACTAATTGACGAAGGGGGGAAAGGCCAAGTTTTCGTTAATCCAGTAACATTGAAGCGAATAAGATGGGATGGTAAAAAGTGGGTAGAAATCGAAAAGGAAGAATAAATGCCGGTAATTCCCGCCCAAGTATCGAATCAATCAAAACGACCTCCTGATGATTTCATTGAAAGCCTTGGGGATGTGGGCAAGGTAACGCCTCCAAAACCACCCCCAAGCTTTATCCACGAAATCTCTATGCCAGAACCCCCAAAAGGTTTTGTCCCGGAAGAACAAATCATCGAGGAAACCCCCTCACCACCTCCTGGATTTGTACCGGAGGGAACGGAAGATCATGCAGATGTATCAGCCAGAACGGTTAGGGAATTTGATGAAGAAGATGCAAGCCTTGTGAATGAAGCCATGAAGGATGCCTTTGAAATCGCAAAGGATATCGGAAGTGTTTACCCGATTTTAGAGACTGCCTCTCATGTTGCAACGATGAGTTATGGATTGCCACTGGCAGGATTGATCGGACTTATATCAACTCCTGCCAACCTAGTGTATAAAGATGCGAATAAGAAGGTCGTTGAAGCCATACAAGATATATTAATATATCAACCGCAGACTGCAAAGGGGCAACATTTAACAGAAAGCGCATTTTACCCTTTTGAAGTTCTTGACAAGGTAGGCGAAGGACTTGGGAAAACGATTGCCGATAAATCAGGGAGTCCATTCCTAGGTGCCATGGTCCATACGCTTATTGTTGGGTCCCCGGCTATTTTTGGTTTGCGTCATATCGGGAGAAGTGGGTTCAGGCGAATCAAAAACTCAACCGAGCTCACCACGCTGGAACGTACCGAACTTGCCAAGAGAGTTGACAAAAAGCTATACGATCTTTCTGCGAAGGAACGCGAAGAAGTAGCCAGGCGAGTTGATGAAAGAATACTCGAGGAGGTGTTAGAAACAAAAGAACAAACATTGCCACCCCATCGAGTGCAAAAAATTATCGAAGAAGTAAAAGCCGAAGTGCCTACGACAAAGTTGCCAGAACTCGGAATCGCAGAAATCATTTACGAAACAAAAGCCGAAATATTAGCCGACCGAAAGGACGTTAAAAAGATTCGTGAACATATGGAAAAGGAAGGTATAAATCCGGATCTGATTGAAATCGAATTTGAACCGAAAACCGGGGATATAGCACAAAAACCATTTGTTCTTCGCATGAAGGAGGGTGCAGAGGCCAAGGTAGTTGAAGAACACATGAGCTTCAAGCGGCGCAAGAAATTCAAAGATATGTATAAAATGTATGAGCATGAAGAAGCGGGCATCAAAGCACTTCCAAACCTCAGAAGAAAACCGCTCGGAGGCTGGCTGGAAAACCCAATCAGAACATTTGAAGAATTAGGACCATGGGCTAAAGAGTTTTTTTACCGCCCGATAGTCGAGGCTGATTACAAAGTTGCCCTAGAAAGAGTTCAAACGAAAGTATGGCTTAACGATTTAAAGGCGACTATTCCAATGAAATCAAGGAAAAGAATTGGTATATATGCCATATCTAGGCAAGCAAGAGGGACGGAAATCCTCAAGGTAATGAAGATAAAGGAAATCCCGAAGCTCACTGAAACTGAAATTAAAGTTTATAAAGCATTTAGGGGGAAATTAGTTCACTGGTATAATCGCCTAAACAAAGCCAGAAGGATAGCTGGAAAAGAAGAATTTGGGAAGGTAAAGAATTACTTAACGTTTATGCTTGAGACAACACTGTTGGATGAATTAGGTTTCAATCCTATAATGTCTACCCTGGACACAATGAATAAGCAATTCATTCACATGAAAACAACCCCCTTCCAGTATGCGAAAAAACGATTGAAACATGGTGGAATGGAAATCAAGTTAGACCCATTTGAAATAATTGAACGGTATGCTGACACTGCCTTGAGGCATATCCATGTATCTCCAGTACTTGCAAAGTTGAGAGGAACGACAACAATTTTTGGTAACAAGAAAGCCGGGACACGCTGGAAGATGGCCGAAGAAATTCCAGCGACAGCGAAATTTCTAACAGAGTGGATGGATACCGTAGCGGGCCAGAAACCAGCCTCAACCTTGCCAAAGGCAGTTGATAATTCCCTACTACGGCTAAACCGTAATCTGGCATTTGCTATTTTATCCGGTAATATAAGATCTGCATTAATCCAACCAACAGCTTGTGTCAATACAGCAGCAGCCATAGGGCCTAAGTACACATGGAGAGGCATCGAAAGCCTGCTAGATCCTATTAAGAGAAACGAAGCGCTCGAAAAGTCAAACGTACTCCTGGGAAGACAATATGATATAGCAGCAAAAGACGCTTTCGATGCTATTCGATCCGGGAAATGGGGTGAAATAAAAAGAACAGCCGGAGAAATAGGATTGAAACCCCTTCAAATATTAGATATGGAAACGGCTAGAGCTACATGGCAGGGTGCATATGAAATGGCAAAGGAAAAACTTGGATTAAAAGAAAGGGAATCCATTAATTATGCAGATGATGTGGTTACGAAGACACAAGCATCTGCTGCCAAAAGAGATCTTGCCCCTATTCAACGTACAGCATTGGGGAAGTTTATATCACTTTTCCAGACATTCGTAATTAATCAATGGGGATTCATTACAAGAGATGTTCTCGGGGTAAGGAATCCCAACGTAAGACAAGTGGAAGCCTTTAAAAAGGCGACAACATTTATTGTAGCCGCGACACTTGGTAATGTATTTTATGAGGATGTGCTAGGTGTAAACAGTCCCTACCCGACCCCGATAAAAGCTTTTGGGGAAGCGATTGAAGAAGGGGCCGGATTTCCATCCGCCTCGGTAAGTGCAGCGAAAGAAGTCATCGAATTTCTGCCTATAATCGGTGGTGGCCTTAGGTATGGTGGCGGATTGCTTGGGGCCGGAGCGGATGTTTTACATGCACTTACTGCAGAAAAGAAAACTGAGAAGCAAATTGAAACCATTATGAAAATAAAAGGCATTCCATTTACATCACAGATGTTTAAAACGCTTCGGGGCCTGAGGAGGGGACTATCTGTACCCAGCGCCGTTATAGGTCAAAAATATAAGAGGACAAGGAAATTAAAGCCCTAATGATAGATGAATGGAGGGCTCACGTTTCACAATAAACTTTAAGAAAAGATTCTGATCAGACAAGCCCTTCCTTCCGGGCTAACCGGTCCATCTCACCCGAAAATGCGCTGTTCCATAAGGCGGTCCAAATCTCTCGGTCTTGATCCCCTGCAGCTTCTCCATGTTTCTTATTCGCGTATATCTCTGCGAATGGAATTAGCTTGTTTCTGGCTTTGACATACTCATTGTCTGGTTCCATTTTCTCCCCTTTCTAAGGTGATAACATTGAATTAAGCGGAGCGGTCTTTTTCGCTTCCGCTTAAATGATTTCTTATGCTCGATATGAGTCTATGTCTATGTTTTCGATATTCCTTAAGACTGCCATTCAGTGACAAAAAAAGTTTTCTGTCGCAAATGTGTATTGTACGTTCAACTATCTGCCGTACTCTTACGGGAGTAATTGAAAAAACGCTTCCGACCTGCCTCAACGTCCATCCCCTTAATACGGCAACTGTTATGTTTTCGTTTCTATTCATAGAGCATAACAATAACATCAGCGGCGGTCTTCCGTCCGCTGGGTTGACTGGTTAGGTATCTCCATTTTTTTTTAAATTCTATCTGAATTAAAATCACTTCACAGTCTTTCGGACAAGCCGCAATCGCATCATCTTCTTCAAGATATACCTTGATACAATATGGTCCCCTTGTCCATCCGCCGAAAACGGAAGGATACCAACCGCCCCTTGGTTTGTAGTAAGAATATATCAGGTGTCCTGGATATTTCCATTCAGCCATATTTGAATACCTAACGACGGAACTAACTCGTGGCCTCTTGGCCATCGATGTTAAGTGACAGGTTATTTCCTTGTGTTCCATGCTTCAATCGCATCGTGTTCAGTTGACATTCCGACTTCTGGGCAAGCAGGACAACGACTATTTCCACAGTGTACATAGAACAAAACAAATCGTGGTCGAATATCAAGGTTGAACTCGCTTTTTCCGCTAACGGCTTTTTCGCCACAGAACGGACACGGTTTCAATTCAGGCATGTATTACCTCCAATTTTCCGACACTTACTCTAAGTCTAAACATTATCTATCCCCCTTTCTCCTTTGCCGTCTTGATAGCCGACCACCTTTTGAGTCGTGACGGCCATGCCCTGATGCGCCTTACAACGTGCCGTTTCCCATTCCGATTTACCGCCACCTCCCACTGATAAAAAATCGCTCTGCAGGCCTCCAACTCAGGTGCCCTACGGAAATATGTTGCCCTGCTCCACCCCATCATCTCCAGGATCCCATCGAGGTATAGGGCTGTTTCTAGTTTTTGCACCTCCCCACCGCCTTATTTTATCACATAACCGGATGGTTGTCGCGCAAACGGAAATGAGTAAATTTTGGTGCCGTCTGGCAACAGGTCTATAACCAACTCAGTCTCATGCTCGTTGTCCAACCCAAAATGGTCAAAAACCATCACCCCGCCCGATACCAATCGATTCCAGAAAAACGGTATTGCCTGTTTCAGTGCCGCATCGAAGCCGCAATCCATGAAAACGTATTTGAAATGGGTACGGCCATAAATCGGGTCATTTCCGAAGTGGGGCAGCTCAGTCGCCAAATCCATCCGGTGAATCGAGATGATATCCGATAATCCCTGTATCCGAGCCAACTGATGCAGGGTTGTATAATCCTCTTCTCCATCCCGCCACCAATCGAACGCATGAATTTGTGATGCTGAATGAGGCTGAAATATTTTCATTAGTTTGGCTATCCACAGCAACGATGCACCGCGCAGGGTGCCGACATCGGCAAAGTCGCCGGCCAGTCCCAAAACTTTCGTAAAAGCCCAATGTAGGCATGAATATTTAGCAATACTGACTTGCCCTGCCACTAGCGGAAATTCGTTTATTTTCACCTTATTATCCAACGGCAGACGTTGAATTTCATCAATCGATTTGAAAAATTCAGTGTCAACCTTACCGAACCTACGTTCCCATAAACTTCCTATGTCTGAGTGTTTCATTTTCTTCCTCCGTTCCTTGGTTAATATTTTCTATTACGTCTCCCCATCCGCCTTTTCTTATACCAGCCCCCAATCATAATTGGGATTAATAACACCGCAATGATCATGGTAGCAAATAGATCCCAAATGAATTTAAACATTACAGATTACCCTTATTGGATTTCCAGCGGCAACACTATAGTCAGGGATATCGATATTTACCACAGAGTTAGCCCTTATCATACAGTGCTTGCCGATATTGACATCGGGCAGAATCGCCACACCCGGCCCTATCCAAGATCCATCCCCAATCCGTACTGGCCCAGGAGAGAAGAGGTATTGATCGATAATCGCAACATCCCTGTCCTGGTATCCATGATAGCAGTCACCGATGAAACACCGCTCGGAAATCATGACATTTTTGCCAATAGTGATACGATTTATGCACGAGATAGTGGTAAACCTTCCAATGTAGGTGCCATCCCCGATAGTTACCAGTGGATTAAGGCGTTTAGGCGGTTTCCCTTTTTCACACGTCCACTTTGGGTTGGAAATCCAAACATGATCCCCGAGGTAGATATCCCGCCCGAGCCTCAGACAATCGGGGGATTCGATGGTTATTGTATTATTCAGCTTCCTAAGACCCCTTCGAATGTAATCCCACGGATAACCCCATAGGTAGTCGTGTCCTCTCATTTCACCACCTCCAAAAACCGCTTATAACTCCGGACCTCGTAGACCTCATGACCAAGGAAGATCAACTGCTGTTTGGTCTGCTTCTGTTCTTTGGTCAACGGGTTCCCGTCTACCTTCAATTCAATGACGACGTGCCGGCCTTTCTTCAGGTAAATGTGGAGATCCAGGAAGCGGCCCGGCTTGTTTTTTTTCCGTGATCGATCATGGAGAAACGGGAAGCCGTGATCATCCAGCCACTTTTCGCATTTGCGCTGCAGGTCACTTTCCGGGCCTGGGTCAGATTGCTCCGGATCCACGGCTTGGCCTGGGTTCATTTTGCGCTCATGCTCAGCGAGGTAGGCATGGAGTTCGCTAACGGTTTGAAATCGTGTCATTTTTTTTCATAGAAGATCAAGAGCGTTTTTCAGTCAAGTTCAGTGATTTGTTATCGTGTGTTTTTTCAAGCAATTTGGCAGTTTTTTCTAACTTCATAATACGCTTTTTTAGTGCATCAATCTCTTCTTGTAATGAATGTATGCTGTTGACAACACTAGATATAGTGCGACTATAATCACTTTGCAGAACCATTTATAAATCCTCCTTTCTGGCTAACGCCTTGATCACTGGCGGCTTTTTGCCGTCCAGCGCATTAAATTGTTGTGCCCTTACGGTGGGAGAGCGACGGGCAACGCCAGGGGCAAGCTTTCCCCAGCCCTACTTTACCTCTGTAATGATCGCGAGCATTACAGATATCCGCAAAATCATTTGTCATTTTGCTCTCTCCCCGAAAAGGCACAATGTGGAGGTGAGCGGTTTTATCCGCTCAACCTCCTGGTTATGGCGATAGGGCAACGAATATTCCGGCATGGTACATTTGCTAAACCATTTTTTACCGGCTAAGTTCAAAGCAATGTTTCACTGTCTATTTCTGCCCCTTATCAGTTGGCAACGTTTAGGATTACTCCATCGCCATAACGGGTTGATCACCTGCGTAGCGTAGCGCAGTCCGGTGGAGCGGGTGGTTAGCCCCTGTATTTCGCTCAGGCATCCCCCAGGGGCATGGGTGAAAGTAGGAGGTAACTTAAAAATCTGCTTTAATTGCCGCCATAAGCTGATCTTCGGTTACGTCAATCATCCCCGCCAAAACAGGGAAAGCCCGGTCGAAGTATCCGCAGGCATCTAGGTGTGGAAGGTTCTTAAACGATATCGAAGCTACTTCAATAAAAGTCTCTTTCCCGACAGTCCTCATCGACTTGATATGCCGAAGCAAAATCTTGACATCGAAATCAACCTCCTCCTTTGGCTTGTCGGAGTTGTGACCTACCAATGTGCAAGCCGCCCAATATGCGTTGAGTTGTTTCACGCTTCGGGGTTTCTTCACGCCTACCAGTTTTGCCCGAAGAATCTGATTTGGCTTGAAATTCTTGAGCTTGGTCAAATCCTCTTGGCAGGTCGGGGCAAGCCAATAGTCTTTGTTTAGTTGGAGGGGCAGATCGATCATCTCAACTTCTCCGTGGTATTATCCAGTTCATCGCAGAACGTATCTAGGGCCACCTTCAGCTTGATCAGATATTCAACGTCACGCTTGACCTTAATGATCAGTGAATCCATTCCCGGATAATACGACATGAACCACCAGAAGGGAGCGCCAGTCACAAGCATACTCCCCTGAACCTGGGGAATGTAATCTGTGGGCAACTTACCGGCCAGTAGATATCCGACATGGGTATGTAGGAGAGGGCATTTGATTTCAAGTCCGGTATTGTCAAATAGACCATCTGGTGAACAGCAGAATTTTCGTTTTTCATCGGGGAAGCAGATGCCAACAAGCTCAACGGCTTGATCTTCGATGAACTCAAAGGCGGATCGTGCTTCCAATTCTAACTCAACCCCCCTCTGTATGGTTGCGTTTTGGTATGTCTCGACTGGAATCCCTGTGATCCGTTCCCCGGCCAGACGATACATATAGTTTTTGGCTTGTGCTGAAGGCTTTCCAGTCGCCGGCGTCAGGATCTTATCGAAGTTTGACGAAGAAGGGATTCCCAACTTAGCCTGAAACCATTCATTGGTCCCCTGCTCTATATCAAGTCGTAGCATTGGCTTCTTCCTTCGCTTTGTTTAGTTTGGCTTCCTTGGCTTTCAGCATTGCAACGGCTTCATTGAATCTATCCGCAGAAAGATCCTTAACCTCATCAATCTCGAAATGCTTGCAGAATTTTGGCTTGTCGGCCCCAAGGTTGTCCAAATAATCGGTGATTGTATTTAATTGCTTATCGGATATGACGACTGTTGGGCCCCCATTGCCGTCATCATCGGATCCGTTCTTTGTTGCCAGTCCGGTCAATGCAAGGAGCGTGTACCTCTGAAGATATGTGACTGTCGAACCAAGAGCCTGTATCGCATTTTTACTTCCGCTATTATCCGGGGCCGCCGCAAGGGTCGTTTCTTCGCTATGGCCCAGACTGTGGGTAATCCGGCAAGTAACCGATATACCTCCTTCACCTTGATTCGTGACCCAAGCCGCAGACAATCCATGTTGACTTAGGCCCTTATTGATACTCTCTACAACATTGGCAAGGGAGGCATGATCATATTCGGTGGTCTTACCACCTACCGGAAATGAAACGTGCTTATCCTTTAGGATTTCTGGAGGATTGGCCTTGAAATCTGTCATGGCCTGATGATAGGCTTTCTTGGCTTCATTGGCCTCCCATCTCATCCCTATCTCAAGCACCTTTTCCAGCCTGTCTAGGTCGGTCCCTTCCTTGACCGCTGATAGAATAGATTCATAAGGCGACCTTACGACTACCTTCATATCTTCCGATGTTACATCGATTACTTCTGGCGCATTCTTTTTCGTTTCCATTAGTCCCCCTTAGTGTGTTTCAGTTGCTTCACCGGCAACACACGTGCTTCATCAATCTTATCCGCCAGTTCTGCAGAGAAAAATGATATCGCGTATTTCAGGCCGTCACGGTAGATGTAAAAATGATCCCGGTGAATGTCGCACCGGTTCATGGTGAACCTTTCCTCATCCATTGCATACCTCCTTGATCTCGATGTAAGATGACTGCGCCTTCTCTAATTCTTCCGTGATCGCTCGGACCATATTGGCCAGTTGGTTGATATCGTTCATGGCCTCCAGGGTTTGGGGACGACATAGGTACAGGCCGCTTGATATCTGCTCAACCCCGGCCATGATCTGCTCATAGCCTTTGGTGATCTGGCCCTCGGGGCAATATTCATCCATTATCGGATCATCCGGTAGGGGCATCCCCGCCCCTTTTAGAACCGTGTTGACTATATTCATATTTAATACCTCCCAACAACGAGCATAAGCGGCAGCGTCTTTTTGCTGTACGACTTAATGCTTTGGTTATCTGTGGATTATTTTAGCCCCATCATGGAGCATGTGTTCAGTGATGCCTATCGGCCAATCAGCACGTTTATCAGGGGACACCCGCCTTGATTCCTCCACGCGTTGCTTATACCATTTAGCCCGTCGATGGTTAGGATGTAAATCATATTCAAAATAATGTTTTCCAGGGACTAATAATATTTTTTTAGGCATTCCTTCTTGAAAAACCTCATCACCAGTATACTCTGTTAAATCTAATATGATTGCCATTTATGCCTCCAAAGAAAGATGATAACGACGGCTTCAGCGGCTCCTTGTCCGCTGAAAGCCATTGTTAGCGTTAATTATGTTTAAACCAATATGCTTAATTACTTGCGGTATCACAGCATTTCCCAGTGATTTAATTCGGTCCACCCAATCGGGTAGCCCATCATCCATTCGACAAGTTCCGGTCCTGGGCGAGCGCCAAGTTCCTCTTGGAGGCGAAGGCCACGACTTTTCGATAATCGAGGATGATTCTCTGAGCCTGGTGAACGTGTCGAGTCGCTCGCGCAAGGTGTTGGCAACAAAGAACACCCGCCGGCGTTCATGAGGCGCACCACAAAGCAGAGCCGATCTGACAAATCTGTCAACACAGTACCCAAGGCCCTCCAGATCCACCGTAACTTCAGTTTCCCATTTTTTGTTTCCAGGGGGCTGCTCAACGATAACCCATGTCGGCATATTTTCTTGAACAATTCGCGCCATCTCTCCCCATAAACTTTCTCCAGTTCTATTGCCAAATATTGCAGCGGCGACACTTGTTCTTTGGCAGGGAGGCCCTCCGCAAATAATATCGACTGATTCAATTTTTTCGATTTCTCGCACATCTCTATATCTTGGAACCTCCGGCCAATGTTTTTGAAGTACCTTTCTACAAAACGGATCAATTTCAACCTGCCACTTACATTTCATCCCGGCACGTTCAAGGCCAAGATCAAAGCCCCCTATTCCGGCAAAAAGTGACCCAAACGTCATCATAGGTACAATCTCATTTCTAAGAAGCTAACACTTAGCTCACCGGCGTAGCGTAGCGCAGTCCGGTAATGCGGCTGGTTATTGACACGCAATCAAGCCGACGAGTGCCACAATCCCAATCCCCGCAATATTCGGGAGAGGGAAATAGGCGCTCTCACAACCGGTCAATGCAATGCCGCCCAGAAATACGAGGGTAAGAGACCAAACTTTAATATGGTATATCATCAACAATGACCCCCTTTCTCCCCACCCCGGAGGGTGGGGGTCTGTGGGCAAAGGCATTTTGGTTGTCACACCTGAAATACCCGCCTTTGGCCCGGTTAGGTTGTTTGGTTGCCCCGCCTACTGCCCATTCCCAGACTTCCCGGATTGTCGGATCCCCGCAGGGTCAGTCATCCTTAAAGGTTGGTCGGGTTGGGCCTTGTCCCAATAGGCGGATTTGCATTTCGGGCATATCCTGACTTCAGACTGCCTTGGAATCCAAGTATGGTGGCACCTTAGGCACTCCAATTTTTTAATTTCTATTTCCATAATATATAAGTAAACTGATAAGTAACGATTGTCAAGCTTTTTTTTACTGCAGCACAACATTCGTTATTCATGTTCGATCCAATATGAGCTATCGGTATTTTTTGATTGACAAATAAAATCCAATAGTGTAACGTCTTTAGCGTCACACCTGAAATACCCGCCTTTGGCCTCCAAACAAGGAGGCCGACATGGACAAATACCTCATCGCACATAAAAAGATTGCATCCCGTATGGGATGGATCGCCTTCTTTCTTTTCCTGATCATGGCCCTGCTGTTTATCATTTGTATGGATTTAGAAAAGGTCCATGCAGCCAGCTTCTCCGCCGAATCCCGATACAACTTTTACTGCAATAAAGAACTTCGGTCCGGTCCCTGGGTCAACTTCCGCCTATCCGGTGACTGGATATCCGTATGGGCCGGAGCCGGGCAGACCTTCAGGGGCGTGTACGGTCAAGAAGCCTACAAGCTGACCATGGCCGGGGGCGGGTTAGGCGTACATCAGACCCTGTTTAAATGCCTCACCCTATCGGCCGATGTCGGCTGGGTTCATCCGTGGGCGACAATGGGGAAAGACCGGGCGACATTTCACGAAGCCGCGATGCTCTATTTTGGAAAGCGTGGATTTACCGGGCTTACATCGTATGACCACGACATCCAGGGGGGACCATTGGCCGCCGTTACCTTTAGTATGAACAAGCAGATTGGCAGGGATTGGTCAATCAGTGTAAACGTCGGATATACCTGCCTGAGATTATCGGAAGACTGGTTTGCTTTTGATGGAGTCAGTGGCTATGGCCATATCCCCGAAGAGGTACGGGCGGATAATGCTTTTGCAGGGATAACCTTCAGGCGGTGAGGTCACGGTGACTGCCAGGAAAATACCAGACGACCTAACTAAGCTAACTCGGTCAAAGGCGATCATCATCAACTGTTTTGAATGTTGCGGATGGGATCGAAATGAGCCGGAGCCAAGGAAGGCGGTAAAAAACTGCATGGATGAAACCTGTGTTTTTTACCATCTGAAACCATACCAGCCAAAAAAATTATCATTAAGTTTCATCATACGGTTTCTTTACTAATTAACCCCCCTAAAAATGGGGGGTTAACGAGGCGACAATGAACGAACTAAGGTTACCCCTTATCCAAGGTCGCAAAAGCGTTTTCAGGGATTATCGTCGCTTGTCGTGGCGATTTCGAATCTGGCTACTGACCGTGACTATAAACCTGTGCGCGTTCATAAAAATACTGGGAGATAGGGAGATAAGTTATGAAGATTGGAAACAAGACGATAGAGAAGGCGACAGAACTATTGGGGGGATTGCTTAACTCATATCAGAATGAGTTGGACAAAGCATATCTCAAAAGCGATGACACATTGGCGGTATCGCTCACCTTGAAGATATCTCCTGACCAGCACGGAAACAAGCTGAAGGCTGATATTAAGTTTGTTGCGGACCAAGTGAAAGATTCTGCCAACGGGCACGCTGATGAGGATCAACTGTCTTTTGATGATGTACAGTGGAATGTTACACCAATATGGCAAAAACCAAAGGACCGAAGGGGGAAGGTCGGGAATCCTCCAAGGTTTAAGCCATTAGGGGGTTAGGGCCGGCGCGTACCGACAAAGGCTGTGCGCGTTCTTGAGAGGGAGGGGAAATAAACCGGAAAGGTAGGTTAGATTGCGGGGACCTCTCCACCGGGTAAGATCGCCCCGGAGTTTTGCCGAATGGCCTCCCACGTTACATAGGGCGTGTGTGAAGTCCCCGCAACTTCTTAGTTCTACGTTAATCCGAATTAAGACCGGAGGCACCATGGACGATGTGAAATACATATTATTGAGGGCGGCAATCCATCGCACAATGTTAAAATTGGAAGCCTTGCAGATTATCCACAAACGCGAAACCGGCCGACGATTTACATACGGCCCCCATTTAAACTCGGTGAATTATGACGAATCCGATAGCCCAGGAGCAGGAAGCCATTCTCCGGCATGCAATCGGCCAGGAACTATTTGACTACCTGGATTGGCTGTCAAAGGACATTTGGGAACTGCTGGCCGAATTAGGGGAGGTACCGGGGTGAAACCAATAACATACGCGATAGGAATCTTTTTAATGGGTGCCGTAATCGCCCTGCTCTCCGTGTACCTGTACTGGACATATTGGGGTCACCGGGGGGTCACGGCTGATGAGGTCAGGTTTATCGTAAAAACTGAAATCACCGATGCCGTAAAAACAATGGCCGCACCTCCGATCAATATCAAATACGGGACTGTCCATGTTGACCGGGATGAGGTTTTGGTCCGAGAAGAGAAGAAGAGGAAGTGACCTACCACGGCACCGCCTCAAACGCGATCTGCCGATGGTGCGGCAAGCGTATCACCAGTTCGGCCAACAAGCGGTTTCATCCCGGCCATTGCCAGCGCCAGGCCGAAACATACGGCGTGAAATACGATGAGCATGGTGAGCCGATTAAGCCGGGATATAGCGATTGCCAGCATTTAGAGCAGGTCATGGGGCGGGGGTTTTTTCGATAGGGAGGAATAATGGATTATCAGGAGTTTTTGAAAACAAAGCAAAGAAAATATCATGGGTCTGGGATAAATATAAATGAAAAAGATATCCATCCGATGTTATTCTACTTTCAGAGAAGAGTAACCCAATGGGCTATAAAAAAAGGCCGATGTGCCTTATTTATGGATACCGGACTCGGAAAAACATTCTGCCAACTGGAATGGTCGCGTTTAATAGGGGGAAAGACCCTCATAATTGCACCGCTTTCTGTGGCCCGGCAGACGGTTAGGGAAGCAAAAAAGATTGATATGGACGTGAAGTATATCCGAACCCAAGACCAGATAAATGACCATAAAATCTATATCACAAATTATGAAATGGTTGATAACTTCATCAACGTGAAATGGGAGGCAATCGTACTGGATGAATCAAGCATCCTTAAATCATTCGATGGAAAGACCCGGCGCAAACTCATAAAAGCATTCCAGAAAGTACCATACCGATTGGCCTGCACCGCTACCCCAGCCCCAAACGATCAAATAGAGCTGGGAAATCATGCCGAGTTTCTAGGTATATGCAAACAGACAGAAATGCTGGCCGAGTTTTTTATCCATGCGAATCTTGTCGTCGAGAAACATTACGGGAATGGATTCGTTATAAAAGAAAAGCAATCCAACAAAAAAGGAACAGAATGGAGGCTCAAGAATTACGCAAAGCAAGACTTCTATAGGTGGCTTTCTTCATGGGCCATGAGCATGAAAAAACCATCTGATCTTGGGTTCAACGATGATATGTTCATTCTGCCACCCCTCAATATAAAGCCTGTTTTTGTGCCGGTTGATTATACGCCGGAGGGCATGCTTTTCTTCGGATCGTTGAAGGGAATACAGGAAAGGGGGAAAGTAAGGCGGGAAACGATCATGCCAAAGATAGAAGAGGCATTGGGTATTATCAAAAGAGACTCAGGCCAATGGATTATTTGGTGTGGCCTTAATGCTGAGAGCTCCCAAATATCGAAAATGATAGAATCAACCGAAGTCAAGGGGAGTGATAGTATTGATTTTAAGGTTAAGGCCATCGAAGATTTTCAGGACGAAAAGTATCAAACAATTGTCACGAAACCAAAGATAGCTGGTCATGGAATGAATTTCCAGAACTGCCACAATATGCTATTCCTGGGCCTCAACGATTCATTTGAATCCTATTATCAGTGCATCAGGAGGTCATGGAGATTCGGGCAGAAAGAACCAGTTAACGTATGGATTGTCCTGTCGGATGTGGAAAGGGCAATTTATGAAAATGTTCTCAGGAAAGAACAGATTGCTATGTCGCTTCACGATGAGCTGATGAAGAATGTCAAAAACTACGAACTTCAGGAATTGGAGGGAATAAACATAATGGATATTCAGCATGAAATAATGACCCACCACGGCAAAGACTTCACTGCAATGTTGGGGGATTCGTGCGAAAGATTAAAGGAAATAGACCATAATTCCGTTGATCTTTCCGTGTATAGCCCACCTTTCGCAGATTTATACACATACACTTCGACACAAAGGGACCTTGGAAACTCAAGGGATTGGGGTGAATTTTTCGATCATTATAAATTCATAATCCGGGAGCTATTGAGGGTCACAAAAAAGGGCCGTAACACATGCGCCCATACTTCCGATATCCCAGCCATGTCAATGAAAGATGGGTACATGGGTATCAGGGACTTCCCTGGGGCTGTTATAGAGGCATACGAGAAAGAAGGGTGGATATTCTACGGCCGGGCAATCGTAACCAAGAATCCACAGGCCCAAGCTATAAGAACAAAATCAAAAGCCCTACTGTTCACCCAACTCAGAAAAGATTCAACAGATTCCAGGCCTGCCCTCCTGGACCACATCCTGATATTCAAGAAACCTGGCAAACCGGATGTGCCAGTTGTGCCAGTTAAAAACGGAGAGATCGATAACGAGACATGGATAGATTGGGCCGGTGGGATATGGACCGGGATACAAGAATCAGATACTCTGAGATATGCAAGGGCAAGGGATGACGATGATGAAAAGCATATCTGCCCATTGCAACTTGGAACGATCGAACGATGTATTAAGTTGTATTCTAATCCGGGTGAAACCGTATTGACTCCATTTGGAGGGATAGGAAGTGAGGCGTACCAAGCTATAAAGTTCGGAAGGAAGGCGATATTGATCGAGCTGAAAAGGTCATACTTTGACATCGCCGTTGAAAATCTTACCAAGATTGAGCAGGAACATGGGATGTTGTTATTTGACATCAACGAGCTGAGGAGTCAATCATGAAACTGGCGTTTATATCAGGCCCATACCGGCCAAGTAATGGAAAGATGGTTTTGGAGAACATCAGGCACGCCGAAAAGTACGCCATAAAATACTGGCAGCTTGGTTATGCGGTATTTTGCCCTCACCTTAACACGGCTTTTTTTGATGGGCTGGCCCCGGATCATGTATGGCTGGACGGTGACATCGAGATCCTAAAGCGCTGCGATGTGATCGTTATGATACCAGGTTTTGATAAATCCTCTGGCAGCGTGGAAGAATTGAGAATAGCACGTGATCTAGGGTTTGATATTATATTTGAACGATAATTCCCTTGATTTCCCCGCCTCGGCGTGGTAGGGTCGGGGGAGCATAAGGAAGTAAGCGTATGATTATTAACATCGAAAACAAACGAAACCCGTGGAACCCTGATACAGTAATGTGTCGGGCAGGCCAGCTTACGCCTGATGCTGTTCCACGGGTTTTTTTTGTGGTTGAGGTGTGAAATGGACTACACAGATAAACTAAAAGATCCTAGGTGGCAAAAGAAGCGCCTTAAAATCCTAGAACGGGATAAGTGGGAGTGTAAACGTTGTTATAATGCAGAATCAATCCTCCATGTGCATCATAGGGTTTATAAAAAAGCTAAAAATCCTTGGGATTATACCAACGATGACCTCATTACACTTTGTGAGGATTGCCATAAACATGAAAGGAAATCAAGGCCAGAATATGAACAAATGCTTCTGTCGGCATTGAGAGAAAAGTTTTTAGCAGATGATATTTTCAGTTTAACCTACGGACTCCTGAATTTAAAACCATTTAATGTTTCTGAAGTCATGGCTTCAATATACGAAATGGCTTTCAGCGACCCTGGCGCACAGAAGATGTTATCAAAAATGTTTTGGGATAAAACTATAAAGAAAGGGTCTATTGATAATGGGTAAGGCTCCAGCCTTTCAGTTCTACGTTAAGGACTGGTTAACAGACACCCAGTTAAGACTTGCAAGTATTACCACAAGAGGAATTTGGATTGATTGTCTTTGCTATATGTGGTTAGCACCGAAAAAAGGTGAAATAACCTTTTCAAGTTTAAAGAATTTTGCCAAGGTTATGACTGTTGAAATCGAAGATATAAGTTTATTCCTTTTAGAAAATGAAGCGTTACGTTTTTGTAACGTCGTTACGGGTGATAACGGAAACATAACGGTACGTAACAGACGGATGATTAGCGATCAAAAAGACAAGGATAATAACGCTTTACGACAACAGCGTTACAGAGATAAACGCAAGAGTAACAAAAAAGTAACGCCCCCTTCTCCTACTCCATCTCCATCTCCTACTCCTAATAGTATAACTAATACTTCATTTCAGGAAAATGAAGAACAGGTTTATGTGACGAAAAAAAAGCGAAAATTAAAAGGACAGAAGCTCTTGTGGTTTGAAGAATTTTGGAAGGTCTTTAATTATAAACTTGGTAAAGCCGAAGCAGCTGATTCATGGTATGACATCCAAGAATTAAACCTTGCCTTATTCGAGAAGATTTTAGACTCAGCAGAGAAGGAATCAAAACGAAGACGGTCATTAATTGAAAATGGTCGAACACCAAAAATGGCGCAGGGTTGGTTGACAGGGCGAAGATGGGATGATGATATTGAATTAGGTGGGAACAATGGAGGTAAACGCCTTGGAAAAATCCTTGTTTGAAAATGCAATGGAAGGACTTTTGGATTGGTGCGGGAAAACCTTATCGGATAAACAGGCGACATTATTCTATCAGAAACTTAAACACATCCCTGATAGCATCTTCGAGAAGATCATTGAAAAGAGGATTGCGGCGATCCGGCCCGGTTCAGTCCTTCCATCCCCGAACGACATTAACGGGGATTGGCTGGAATACAAGCAATCAAATCCAGAAGTGATGGTGAGGGAAACACAACCCCATGAATGCCATGAATGTAATGGGACCGGCATTATAGAATATTACCGTCCTCCACATTGGATGGCGAAATTATATGATGACCTAAAAGGCACCGAGCATGAAAGACCATCCCCGGTTGATTACCAGTATATTACCAAGTGCGGAAGATGCGAAAACTGGAAGATCGCGGAGATTGCCCAGGGTGCCCCGATGTTGACCAAGGCAGCTATCGAGTCTGTTGGTTGGAAATTAATTAAACCGGAGAGAAAGCCCGGTGAGACAGTAAAGCATATGGGAGCCTTGTCTAAAATGGCATTGCGGGACATGCCGACCCAGGAAGAAGAATTGGCGAACAAGGCGAAGTTGATAAATGATTATTTTGGAAGCAAGGAGTTGGAACCAACGGATGATCAAATTCCATTCTAAAAGTAGGGTGGATTTTGGATGATGATAACCTTACAAATCGGGGGTTATCAAGGTCTCGCTAATAACTTGTTAACCTTATGTATAATGGGCTACATAGAATATTAGATGCACGATGGACACCTAAAATTAATATGCTTAAAATTAGGTGTGGTAGATGTGATGCGATATTTGAGCATCGGACGGATAGGTGGACAGTAAGGTGCCCATCTTGTGGTAAACACGGGGGCTTAAATCATATAAGACAGGCTTGGTTAACCTGTCACTTAAGTAAGACGGGCTATTTAGCGGGCCAACTCAGCGGTAAGGGGTCACCTTAGAGTAGAAAATAGGTTGAGAAGATACTGGGTGATCCGCCCGCTTCTTAGTTCCATCATTATCTTATTAGAAAGGAGAGATTATTATGTCAATGTTCGGTCCAAAAATGGGGAGTTGGTCTGTGCATAGTGAATCCGATCCGCGATGGAATAAGTCAGGACGAGGATATGGCCTTGTGACAAGTGGTGGTCCAAGAGAAATGCAGGAATGGATTGACGAGTGTATCGAAAAGTATGGAGATCCCCCTGAAGATGCAACCCGATCATTTATGAAAGATTAACGATAACCAGTCGTTTGAGAAAGCTGGCCGGGAAAGGCATCCGGCCACTTCTCAACTCATCGTAGGGGAGGGAAATTAAGCAATGAAAAAAGCAATCATAGTATTCGCAATCTTGACAACCGCTCTCGTAATCGTTCAGATCGGGTGGGCGGGGGATGAGGAAACCCATTACGTCGCTTGGTATTGCGATCAATGCGGCAAGCTGACCCAACCCGGCCAGGTTATTCATGGCCCGTTGATATTCTGCGATGAGGTTTGCCGGGATAAATATTTGTCGAAGGGTAAAAGCCAGAGTTATGAGGAATCACTTAAAAGCGGGACAACGGTTTCAATAGAAGGGAGGTAAAAATGCGGGACTGGAATATTGAATTAAAGTTTAAAATCGAAGATTTTTGGATGGGAGTTTTTTGGCAAAGAGACGGTAATTGCCTTGATTTATATGTTTGTATTCTTCCGTGTCTCCCTATTCATTTTTCGTGTTGGGGGGAAAGATGGGGAATGCCGTCATTAGACCCTGACGATAACCAGCAGTTACACCGCGTTAGAAAGGGGGAAGCGATGGATAACGCAAACTGGAAACTGTATGACCAATTGACCACCCCAAGCGCAAGCTTGAAAAGTATCGTAGAAAGGGCAATGCGTGATGAATTGCCCGTTAATTGGAAAAGGATGCCGCCAGGTCGGACCAGTACCCAGGATTGTATTGGTACAATCTGGTGCAGGGTAGGTCCAGGAGGGAGTGAGCAATTTGATATTGTCGCGGCCAACGGCGATTTTGTCCGGATACCGGAACAGGTTGTCGAGGATATGTGTGTTAACCAACAGTTACACCCGACTAATGGGTGAACTCCACGTTAGAAAGGGGGAAGCGATGGAAAAATTTTATATCTCAGATCATGATGGTGGACCGGTTCAACTGCAAATTTCTGGCCGCATAGCATCTTTAGCAGGGGATAAAATCTGTTTGGTAAATTCCGATTTTGATATTGAGAGGTTTGGTGAGCTCATTAACGCCTGTGGATATACCGCTCAATCTCTTGTTGGAAGGCGCATTACTGTGCTCATCGAAGATGAATTATAACCCATAAATCCAGCAGACAAGCCGGTGATCAGACCGTTAGCATCTTAGAAAGGGGGGTTTGGAATGGAAAAGAAATGTATAGAGTGTGGAGACGTTAAAAACCTAAAGAGAGGATGGACGAACGCTTGGTATTGCTCGGAACAATGTGAGAGAAGCGGAGTAAGTCGATTACATGGAAGTATGCCAGGTGCAGGTCCAGTGCCTCGGAATAACTGGGTTCCATTCCACATATCAAAAGAAATCTCACGACGATGGGATGATTGCTAAAAGGAGAAATATGGATATTATAAAATTTCCAGAATGTAATATGACATATGCTGAAAATCAGCCTGAATATAAGCTATTGCCCGCATTGAAGATGGAGGATGGTGAGATAGTAACCTGCTGGGAACTATCTATTCGAGAACGTTTTAAAATTATGTTCAGTGGTAAAATTTGGCTCAATGTTTTGACGTTCAACAGACCGTTGCAGCCACTTCTAATGTCGGCTAACAAGCCTAAATGTTAGGCATATGGAGAAAATCATGGAACAAAACGGATTAGATCTATTAGCCATCATCAATCCGAAGAATGGCGACCGATATAGCCCAAATTTGTACCGGTGGTTGAAACACAGGCAACGCAAGCACCGCGCTTGGACATCCCGCGTCTACGTCGATGCTTATGGAGTAAAATGGATTGGAATGATTAAACCTGGACTGTGCTTTTCCGGATGTCGGTTAATGGCCGTGCTTTGCAACGGCTGCAGGGAACAGAGTTTCGCATATTTGTTGAACCGGAAGTTTACTGGGGGATTGGTTGAAATCCCCGACTTTTGGGAAAATTACGCACTAACGGGCCGCTGCGCCGTCGATCCCGAACACACCGAGCATTTTAGAAACGACGACACGCGCTGGCAGTATGACGGCAACCATCGGCGCTGTCTTTGGTGTGGCGAGTTTAGCCAGATTCTCAAAAAATGGCAGGAGACGGTTGACCGCGAGAAATGGGTAGCAATGCCCAACAAATCGCTGGTGGCGACTAAAGAACGCGCCACAACTTATCAATTGGATCCAGTTCTAAACCGCCACAACGGCCCACGACCGGAGTCACGGGCAGAAATCGGGGTTTAGGAAACAGCAATCCACCAGCCTTCGGTTCCCCGATAACGATGACCCCCCACGCAAAATTGACCGTACTCGCTACGCACAAGCGCCTGGTTATATTCCATGTGTTATTTCAGGAACATCAATCTCAGACGGAGAAAAAATCCGCATAAACTTCACGCCGTCTCTGTATGTGGCCCCGTCATACCAAGCAACGTTACCATCCGTCTGTATCCATGACATCTCAATGTGCCATTGTTCCTCGTTGTGCATTACATCAAAATCACACCGTTCTTTTCTGTTCGCTTCCATTTGTAACCTCCAGTTTTAGATTATCAAATATTTTTTTATCAACTGCCGGGCAGACTCAGCCATCGGGCGGCCCTGTTCCCACCCCTCCACTGTGCGGGGGGATACGGCGGCGATCTCTGCCAGATCCGCGACCGACAGGCCGAGGAGTTTGCGGAGAGGTTGAATATCTGCCTCAGATTCCAGGCGGATCTCCTCCCGATAAAATCCGGCGCGGTACCCGAACTGGAAATCCCGGCGAAATTCTCCATTCCGGCAGTTCAGAAATTTCATATGCTCCTCAACCGTGCCGAAATTTTCCCAGATTTTTACCTCCTGGTGATGCAGCCGGCGCAGACCGCGCTGAAACCCGCGCCAGAAATCGGCGCGGTCAGGGTCTACCCGCTGAAATATTCTGGCCATTCCCAATAACGATTGAAATTGTTTTTTATCCATTAGATTATCCCCTTGTTGCCACTTAAGGCACCTGCTAAGTATGTACGTGGATGGTCTCGGATGTATTCTCCTTTAGTGTATTTTCCCATTTTGTGTCCTTTCCCGCGTGTAGGATGCGCGGCCCCCGGGAAAAAGGTTAAAGGTTATAAGCTTTGACAGTTAGTTTCATATAACACTTTAGCGGATGGCCCACCATGCAACTGCCATGATTTATTATTATACGTCGGTACAAGACCCTGCCTCCAGAGGACAGCGCATGGTTGATAAGGACATATGCCTCTCTTGTGATTTATATATTTCCATACTTTTATATTCAGAAACAATGAGCCAATATAAGCCCTGACCGAAGCCCAGACCGAATCCCCGACCGAAGCCCAGACCGAATCCCAGACCGAATCCCCGACCGAATCCCCGACCGAATCCCAGACCGAATCCCTGACCAAATTCCTGACCGAATCCCCGACCGAACCCCTGACCGAATTCCAGACCGAATTCCAGACCGAATTCCAGACCGAATCCCCGACCGAAGCCCAGACCGAATCCCCGACCGAACCCCTGACCGAATCCCAGGCTTTCAATAACCGAATATGTTCATCCGTAATCTGTGGCGGGGGTATTTCAAATGGATAAATTGGGTTTGAGGCTTCCGAATAACTCCAGCCAAAAAGAGTATCCAGGTCTATTATCTCTTCTAAAACCTTAATAGCCTGATACCGTA
>Ga0180007_10000891_pt1 | contig 44323 bp, 40 predicted proteins | sample MM_PC_MetaG_FD_121122 | JGI IMG/M metagenome (GOLD analysis project Ga0180007, IMG submission 121122) | Groundwater microbial communities from the Aspo Hard Rock Laboratory (HRL) deep subsurface site, Sweden - MM_PC_MetaG | ecosystem: Environmental > Aquatic > Deep subsurface > Groundwater... | reverse complement strand
TAATAGTCTGCGGGTGGATGGAGACTACACATATTCAAAATCATCGCAGGGATCCGAGGCGGAGGTTTTTGTTTACAGTTTAAAAACAAAGTACGACCTTAGTCAGTTTGTGCATATTACTCTTCAGTGGGCACAAGAACAAAGCATCAATCCGGATTATAAAACAACCGATATTTCGGGAAATGTTGAGATTAATTTGTAGTGCAATCTTACTCAAATGGTTGAATTTTTACCTGATCGACTTTTAGAATGTTTTTTATTTCATTTGAAGTAAGTGCATTCAGTTCGTCAATATTATTGGCGACAGAAATCTTTTTACTGATATTTTTTAGAGCCGTGTGGTATTCGTAGCTGCTTTTGAAGAATAATTTATCGATGATTTGATTAATTTTGTTCTTCAAGGGCTGGAAGAGCAGGGCTACCAGTATGATTATGAGTGCCGTGAAGATAATATGCCCGCCCAGGTTTTGTATATATTGTCCTAAAAGAAATATCCCGGCAACGTAGGTACCGGTAAACAGTCCGATGGTGATGGTGTAGATAAAGCTCTTTTTAATGACGACGTTGATGTCCATGAGGTGATGCTTGAGAATTGCGTAGGCGATGATGAGTATAAAAATTAAAGCAATGATATATCCAAAAGGATAAATTTCGATATTATATTTAACAAGATAATCAACTACTCCGATTATGCCAATCCCAAATGCAAATAACAGATATTTAATTTGTTGGATTTTGTGCGCTTGAATTTGATTATTTAGCCTATTAAGCTTCCAAAATAACAAGCATACTCCTGCAAGAAATAGGAAGGCAAACATGGATGGGAAAATAAGATAATACTTACCGGCCGTGGGATACCAACCCCAATAATGAAGCTTTATGTCATTGTATGTATAATTACTTTGACTGAATATAATTGAAATTATTCCGGATAGATATAAAAGCTGGAGAAGAGTTTTGGGGAATTTCAATTCAATAAAATTAATAATAAAATGAAAAGCAAGAATAGGAATAAAAACTATGCCGCAAAACCCAATTCTTGCCATAAATAATGCTGCTTGTGGATTTTGTGCGCAATTCATTAATGAGTAAAACAATAACCAAATAAACATACTTATGCAGAAAGCTGTAAAAATTTGGTTATTATGATTCTTTTTGTCTTTTAAGAAAACAAAAAGGCCTGCAGAAAGAATGAGTATGCTGGTTATAAAAGGCGCAATAATATATATATTCATGATTTACTCAATGGATTTTTTTATTTAAACATTTGTATTTTTGCAATTTTAACTTTTAATGTATCCTTTATTTCCTTGGAAACTAGGTTATTTAAATCCTCTAAATTAGCGGCAGTTGCCACTTTTTTACTGATGTTTTTGAGTGCAGTATGATATTCATAGCTGCTTTTGAAGAAGAGTTTATCTATTATTTGGTTAATTTTATTCTTTAAGGGTTGGAAGAATAGGGCGGAGATAAATAATAATACCGCGCCGATTCCAAGTGAACCTATGCCTAGTGCATTTTCAAATAGGCGAGTGATGATATATATGGCAGAAAGATATGCCCCGGTAAATATGGCGATGATGGTTGAATAAACCAACCCTTTTTTGATAACGACATTAATATCCATGAGGCGGTGGCGGATGATGGCGAAAGAAATAATTACCAAACAAAATATGACAAATAAAAAGCCAATGGGATATATGTTAATTCCATAAACAGCTAAATAATCAATTGCACCCCCATATGAAATAAGAAGTGCTAATAAAAGATATTTTATCCTTTCTTTTTCTTTTCCGACGTTTTTTAAATATGCACGATATAGAAGAAGCAAATTTATAAAGAACAGGGAAGAATAGGCGGTTATGTATAATGGGTGGAATGGCGTTGCCTTAAACCAATATCCCCAGGGGAACTTATTTACGCCGTCTAGAAAGATATTCATATAAGTTAATATGATGAAAAGAGGTGCTGCGATTAGATAGGTTCCAATGATAAATTTTGTTGAACGTTTATCTTTAATGAATAACATTACAAAATGTAGCATTGTTATTGGTATAAAAGTAACTCCAATATATGAGAATTGTGTCCAGAAAAATGCTAGTTCTGCACTTTTAGCGCAAAGAGTGGAAAAGGTTCCAATTTGCCAAATTGCAGCACTTAATGTTAATAACATGAAGGCAAAATTGATATTATCTCTTTTGATTATAAATACAAGGCAGCCAAGCAAAACCAAAAACAAAAAACATATAAAATTTGGCAAAGAATAAATATTTAGAAACATATAAAAACTCCATTTGGATTATTGCTAGATTAATTATTCTCTTACTCAAACCTCTGTATCTTAGCATCTTTTACTTTCAAGACATTTTTAATTTCTTTTGAGACCAATTCGTTGAGTTCGCCTAAGTTAGATGTGGTTGCCACTTTTTTGCTGATATTTTTCAGTGCAACATGATATTCATATGAGCTTTTAAAGAAAAGTTTGTCGATTATTTGGTTGATTTTGTTTTTTAGGGGTTGGAAGAGAAGAGCGGCCAAAATTATTGCAAGGATAGTAAAGAAGAGATAATCTCTTCCAGTTACGTCGCGGAGTAATTGACCGATCAGAAAGAGTCCGGTCATGTAGAGGCCTGTGAGTAGTCCAAATGTAATTGAGTACATAAAACTCTTTTTGATAACAATGTTTATGTCCATGAGGCGATGTCGGATGATGGCGTAGGCGACACTAATCGGAAAAATTGGAATTAGTATGTTTAGGATTGGAGGAAAAGGGATTTTAAACCAGAGTAAGAAATTTGTCGCTGCTCCAAGAAAGCCTAAAGATGTTCCCAGAAAAATTATCTTTGTTTGTTGTCTTAGATGCGAGAGATTTGAGGTTGATGCCCTGAGCAGTTCTCTGTGAGAAAAAAAGATGTTTATGCTGAAATGAATGATTTGAATGAAGGACATTATGCCGATAATAGGCCAATATTGAAAGACCAAAATTGGTCCACCATCAGAAGCGTATAGATTGGAATATATAGTTGTAATAATTAGGCCTGCAATGCCAAAATTTATCCATCTATAGATTGGTTTTATTTCTTTTTTAACTAAGGTGTAAATGAATTCTGTAAACAATGGAAGTATTAATGTGCCAGCAATCATGCATGTTCTAAATAAAAATCTTGATAATGAATAATCTGTTGTTTGAAAAGCGAGAAAGAAGAATAAATCCCAAAAAAATACAGAAATTGCAAAACAACAAAAAAGAACGGTTAGTTTTGTGCATTTCTTGTATAAAATAATAAAAGTTGCAATTGATAAACTTAATAATGCGTTTAGTAGGTTGATTATCTGGTAGATATATAATGGAATATACATTTTTATAGCCTTATTGTTTTCAGCTCAAATAAATTTTTGAATTTTTATATGGTTCACTTTTAATATGGAGTTTACTTCTTTAGATAAAAGGTTGTCTAACTCTTCTAAATTTGTTGCCATGGCAACCTTTTTGCTGATATTTTTTAGTGCAGTATGATATTCATAACTACTTTTGAAGAAGAGTTTATCGATAATTTGGTTGATTTTGTTCTTCAGCGGCTGAAAGAGTAGGGCAAAGATGAAAATTAAGATTGCTGCAATCCAAAGGGATCCGACGCCAAGGATATTGCCGAAAAGTTGACTGATTAGATATATAGCGACGAGGTATAGGCCGGTAAATATGGCGATGATGGTTGAGTAAACTAGTCCTTTCTTAATAACAACGTTAATATCCATGAGGCGGTGGCGGATGATAATAAGCGTAATTATTATGCTATATAAGGCGAGTAAAATAGAAGACGATAAATTTAGTATACTATCAATTAAGTAATTAAATTTGTTAATGATTAATATAAAATAACTTTGTCCTCCGGCTAATAAAACTATAAATGCCAATGAGACATGGATTAATTGTTGTCTTTCTTTGCCAGTTTTACTGATAATTGCTTTTATTAAATCCAATATAGCAATCAGAATAATAATTGAGTAGGCTAAAAGATAAAGATACCAGCCAATGTTTGGAATAGTTACGAACCTCATTCCAAAATTGAGAGCTACTCCCGATCTGAAAATTGGAAACCAATTCATTATGAAAAATATAAAGCCTAGAAGGTAGCTAAATGATATTATTCCTTTCCGTTCTCTTTGAGTAAAAAATGAAATGCAGTGAATGAAAAGAGCTGGGGCAAAAGCTGCTACGGAATATAGTATTTGATCGGACAATAAAGCGATTCCATAGTTTTTTGTGTTGCTTTGTATATAGCAACAAAGTGCCCAAATTGCGAGATCAAAGCTAAATAATGCAAAAAGAATATTCTTTATGCTTTTTCGATTATATGAATATATCCATATTCCAAGAAAAGCACTTACCAGAAAGGCAATAAAAGGAGAAATTTTACTTGTGTTAATAATGAGATTAAATAACATTTTAAAGTTTAATTATTATACTCTTTTTAGTCTGTAATTCTCAAGTTATTGCTGTTATCAAGATACTCAGGATATTATATAGTAAAATTTGGGTGTTTTATTTCTTGATTAAATGATTCTTAGCAATTAAGAGAAGGCATTATATTTATGAACGGACGAATTTTAAAATTATTTTCGTATTGCCTTGTCGTTTCTGTCGTTTCTTGATAAGCGAATATTTTTATGAGATAATTGATTTAGTTTTTGGTGCTTTAAAACCAAAAATGCAGCAGAGAGGGGGAGAATTATTGCGAAAAGAAATAAATAAAAAGCTGTTTGCTGAAATCGTTGGAACGGGATCGTTTTTGCCGCCCAATAAATACTCTACAGAAGATATGAAGAAATATTTTCCGCAAATAAACTTGGAAGAAAATTTAAAAAGCATTGGAGTAAAAACGCGGTATTTTGTTAGAAATTTAGATACGAATGAGGTTGCTTTTACTAATTCAGAACTTACTACTCAAGCTGCAAAAAGAGCGCTTGATGCTGCCAATATGAAGGCGGAAGACTTAGATTTAATTGTTACGGCAACCGCTTCACCTGATTATTCTATCCCAAATATGGCTTGTCAGGTTCAAGAATTGTTAAAAGCAAAAAATGCAGATGCTATAGGCATTCTTTCTGGTTGCGGAGGATTTGCACATGCTTTGACCGTTGCTACTCAATTTATTGAGAATGGTTTTTTTAATACAGCTTTAGTAACTGGAAGTGAAGTATTGTCTCCATATCTTGATTTTTCTCATCCCAAATGTATTGAGGGACAAGCCATTAATGCAACGATTTTTGGTGATGGTGCGGGCGCGCTGGTTTTGAAGGCAAGCCATAATGATGACGGGGGCGTTCTTTGTAGTTATATTGGTAGCGATGGCAAAAGAAATCCTTTGTTTTTACATGATAGTGGTTCAAAAATGAGGCCAACTGAAGAAACGATAAAGAATGGATTGCATTTCTGGGATCTAAATTTAAGATTGATTGTGGGACTTACTCCAAGGTTTATGAAGAAGGCAACAAATATGATTTTATCTAAAAGCAAAAATAATCTCGATAAGATAGACTGGATAATTCCTCATCAGCCAACTTTGCCACTTGTTCGACGTTTTGCAAAAGATATTGATTATCCGTATGAAAAAATGATTATTCATTTCGATAATATTGGTGATACTGCAGATGCCTGTTTGCCAATCTCTCTAGATATGGCCAATAAAGAAAATAAGTTCAAAAAAGGCGATTTAGTTCTTTTGGTAGCTGCTGGGGCAGGATGGATGTATGGTGCGAATTTAATAAAATGGTAAGATGAATCTAATTATTTATTATCAATTTTTGTCCGCGATTTTGTCATTTGCTATTGGTTTATTTGTATTAATTAAAGGTCCTCGTAATATTGTAAATAGAATTTTCTTTCTTTTAAGCTTATTTATAACTGGATATGCGGGGGCAAATTTATTATTAGAATATCATACCCTGTTTTTTTACGATCCTAGTTTTGCTTATAAACTAGCAATTTTCTTCGCTTCCTTACATCCGCCTACTTTGGTATTGTTCTCGTGGTATTTTCCCAATAGTAGTGGGCACATAGATATTAAAAGAACAATTTTTGTTTATGCGATTGGGCTATTTTTTACTTCGCTTTCCTTTACTAATCTCTATGTAAAAGGTATTACAGTAACTCATGGCATAAGATATATTGATTTTGGTTTCTTTTATTCAATTTTTGCATTGTATTTTTGTGTGTTTGTGCTTTATAGCTTTTTTAATCTTCTCAGGAAATATAGGGTTTCTGGTTCAAGTGTAGAAAAAAATCAATTGAAGTATGTGCTAATAGGATTAGTAATTGCTTATAGTATCGGGGCGACTTTTAGTTTGCTTTTGCCAGTATTTTTTCATTATTCGAGAACGGAATTCATTGGGCCAATAGGCCCACTAATTTTAGTCTTTTTTATGGCCTACGCCATCGTTAAACACCGCTTGATGGACATCGAAGTCATCATCCGCAAAGGTATTATTTACTCCGCGCTCATTATCTTTGTAGCAGCAGTATATTCCGGAATAATCATTGCCGCCAGAACATTACTACAAGGTATTTTGCCGATTAATAACTGGGTATTAACTTTTATTGCCGCCGTTGCCATTGCGGTAGGATTTAAACCGCTCGAGGAGTTTATTACCCAATCAACCGACAAGATTTTCTTTAGAAAAAAATATAACTACCAGAAGGCGCTGAAAGACATTTCAGGAGCGATGGCCCACCTTACTAATTTAGACCGTTTAGTTGATTTGATTGTTCGATTGGTAACCAGAATTATGCGCTTAGAAGGGGCACTCGCATTAATCCATAACGAAAAATCAAAAAGATACGTAATTGTGGCGGTGGTGGGTAATGTAGAAAATCTCAAAGGAGTATCTATCAGCGAAAACTATGCCATTATTGATGAGTTAAATAAAACTGAGGACATGATCATTCGGGATGAGATCGTTCATCGTATCAGCGCGGAAGGCATGGCTGAGAATGAAAAAAATCGACTGATTCAATTAAAAGAGGAGATGGATAAGTTTAAGGCCGAGGTAATTGTTCCAGCCTTTTCAAAAGGTAAACATTTGGGAAGAAAGCTGATTGGCATCATTGCGTTGGGCGATAAGAAATCTCAGGATAGGTATACTAGTGATGATTTAGAGTTACTGCGTACCTTATCCAACCAGGCGGCGGTTGCTCTAGAAAACTCCATATTATATGACGAACAAGTGAAGAGCCGCGACATTATAATGAAATCCGAAAAGATGGCGGCGCTGGGAACCATGGCCGCCGGTATCGTTCACGAACTTAAAAATCCGTTGGCGTTTATTCAAACCGTTTCACAAATGATGCCGCTTAAGTGGGATGATGCCCAGTTTAAAGAAACTACCATGAAAATGCTGCCCGAAGAAGTTACCCGCATGCGCAGTATTGTGGAGGGACTACTTGAATATTCAAGGCAGCACGAGTTAAAACTAATTCCGCTTAACCTAGAAGAATCGATTGATAAGGCGATCACCGTTACCAGTTATGAAGCCCGCAAAAACTCAGTTACGGTTAAAAAACAGCTTCCCAAGGATCTTCCGCAGGTTATGGGAGACAAAAACCGCATGATGCAGGTTTTATTAAATCTGGTAGGTAACGCGATTCAGGCCATGCGCAGGGGAGGAGAGCTAACCATCTCAGCGGATGACATGGGAGCCCGGGTAGCATTAAAAATTACCGATACCGGCATGGGAATTGCTAAAGAAAGACTAAAAGAAATTTTCAACCCCTTCTTTACGACCAAAGAAGCCGGTACCGGGCTGGGTTTAGCGATTACCCAGAAGATCGTTGAGGAACATAAAGGTTCGATCGCGGTTGACTCGATCGTTGGCGAGGGGACCACCTTCACCGTTTACTTGCCGGTAGCTTCTCCTTCGTGATAAAATAGCCTTTCTTTGCGCACAATCAAGCCAAATTTGAGGGATTAGATTGAACTATAAAGAGACTTTAAATTTACCAAAAACCGATTTACCGATTAGGGCAAAATTAGGTGAAGTTGAAGCCCAGCTTTTAACTTTCTGGGACGATAACAGTATCTACCAAAAGATGAAAGAGAATCGCAAAGGCGCGACGAAATTTATCCTGCATGATGGACCCCCATACCCAAACGGCGATATTCACTTAGGACATGCACTCAATAAGATCTTAAAAGATATTGTAGTGAAGTATAAAGCGATGTCCGGTTTTCTAAGTCCGTATTTGCCGGGATGGGATTGTCATGGATTGCCGATTGAAACTCAGTTGATTAAAGAGTTAGGCGATAAGCGCCGCGAATTAGGCGTCGTAGAGTTTAGAAAGAAATGTAGAGACTACGCGCTAAAATACGTTGATCTTCAGCTTTCCGAGTTTAAAAAATTAGGAGTTTTAGGAGACTGGGAAGCGCCGTATTTAACCATTGAGCACGGTTATGAAGAACGCATCGTTGAGCTTTTTGGAATCTTGGCCGAAAAAGGATATATCTACCGCGGACTAAAACCAATTCACTGGTGTCCAAAGTGTGAAACGGCATTAGCCGAAGCCGAAATTGAGTACGAAGATGAAAAATCCCCATCAATTTACGTTAAATTCAAAGTTAAAAAAGTAGATATTGCCGAACCTAAGCTAAAGCAAGTAGTAGATGCGTTAAATGATAATACTTACTTTGTTATCTGGACTACCACTCCCTGGACGCTGCCGGCCAACGTAGCCATTGCGCTGCACCCCGAACACGAATACGTATTGGCTAAATTTGGCGAAGAAGTTTTTATTGTGGTGGAAGATCTGCTCAATGACTTTGCCGAAAAGATGGAAGCTAAAAAATTTCATATCCTGGCTAAAACCAAGGGCAGAAATTTAGAAGGAATTGTTTGTCAGCATCCGTTTATGGACCGCGATTCAATTGTAGTGTTGGATGATTATGTAACCCTGGAGCAGGGGACCGGTTGCGTCCACATTGCTCCCGGACACGGGGCCGAAGACTTTCAAGTTGGATTGAAATATAAACTGCCGGTGATTATGCCGGTGGATGAAAAAGGATATTTTACCTCTGAGGCGGGCGATCTCGAAGGAAAATATTATGACGAGTCCAATAAGATTATCACTACCCGCATGAAAGAAAATGGGACCCTCATTTCACTTTCGTTTATGAAACACTCTTATCCGCATTGCTGGCGTTGTAAAAAACCGGTAATTTTCCGCGCTACTGAGCAATGGTTTATCTCAGTCGATAAAGATAATCTAAGAGAAAAAGCATTAGCTGAAATTCAAAAGACCAAGTGGTATCCGGGGTGGGGCGAAACCCGCATCCGCGGGATGGTTGAATCGCGTCCGGACTGGTGCATTTCACGCCAGCGGTCGTGGGGAGTGCCGATTCCGGCATTTTACTGCGTGGCTTGCGGAAAACCGCACATGACCGGAAAGTTTAACGAAGCGATCCGTAAATTAATTATGGAACGCGGCACTAACGGCTGGTTTGAAAAAGAAACTTCCGAGATTTTGCCGGCTGGAACCAAATGTGAATGCGGTGGAACTCAATTTAAAAAGGAAACCGATATCTTAGACGTTTGGTTTGAATCCGGAGCCAGTCATTTTGCAGTGATTAAAGATGAGCCCGAGTTTGCCTGGCCGGCCGATTTATATCTCGAAGGATCCGATCAGCATCGCGGTTGGTTTCAAACTTCACTATTAACTTCGACCGCGGCATTTAATCAAGCTCCTTTTAAAGCAGTGCTAACGCACGGTTTTACCATTGATGAAAAAGGTAAAAAAATGAGTAAATCCCTGGGTAACGTGGTTAGCCCGCAGGATGTAGTTAAAAATATGGGCGCCGATGTTTTAAGACTGTGGGTTGCGTCGGCTGATTTTCGAAACGATATGAGTGCTTCGCCGGATATTTTAAAACGGATCCGTGAAGCCTATACTAAAATCCGCAACACCTGCCGATTTTTGATTTCGAACCTTTCTGACTTTCAAAAACCGCTGAAATATAATGATTTATTGGAAGTTGATAAATGGATTCTCTTAAAATTGGCCAAATTAATTGATCGGGTGCAAAAAGCCTACGAAACTTTTGAATTTCACGTGGTTTACCACTCGATTTATGATTTTTGCGTGAACGACTTAAGTTCTTTTTATCTAGATTTATCCAAAGATCGTCTCTATTGTGATGCCAAAGATTCAAAACCAAGAGCTTCGGCGCAAACTGCGATTGCAGAGATATTGATGACCATTATCAAACTAGTTGCTCCGATTACTACTTTTATGTCCGAGGATCTTTTGCGTTACATGAAGGAATTAGATTGTTACAAAAATAATGCACCCGAAAGTATCTTGTTAGTTGATTTTCCAAATGCACCTAAAGAGTATTTAAATGATAAATTAGCCGAAAATTGGGACCGCTTATTAGATATTCGTGAAGAAATTTACCGGGTGATCGAAGTCGCCCGAAAAAATAAAGATATCGGCGGATCTTTAGATGCCCAGGTTGAATTATTTGTCGAAAAAGATACCAAAGTGTTTTTGGAATCGTTTAAAGATATGTTACCATTGGTGTTCATTTGCTCAAGTGTAGTCCTTTCGGATGCTAAAGCTACTCCAACCGAAGCGGTGAAATCCGAAAAGATTAAGAACTTGGGCATTATCGTTAAAAAGGCACCGGGTAAAAAATGTGTTAGATGTTGGAACTGGCGGGAAACCGTAGGTAGCAACGCTACACACCCTGAATTATGCGCAAGATGTGTCCAGGTAGTTAAATAAAGGAGGAAAAGGAAATGGTAAAGAGCGACATCCAGGATATCAAGTTAGCGGAAAAGGGAAAATTAAGGATCGAGTGGGCCGAAAGAAATATGCCGGTTTTGCGGCTGATTAAGGAGCGTTTTGAAAAAGATCAGCCCTTCAAAGGATTAAGATTAGCCGCGTGTTTGCACGTAACTACGGAAACCGCAAATTTAGTCAATACTTTAAAAGCGGGCGGAGCCGACGTTTTACTTTGTGCTTCCAATCCGCTTTCTACTCAGGATGATACCGCCGCTTCTATCGTAGAACACATGGGAATTCCGGTTTATGCCATTAAGGGTGAAGACAACAAAGTTTATTACGATCACATTAATGCGGCACTGGATTTCAGACCGCAAATTACCATGGATGACGGAGCGGATTTAGTTTCTGAATTACATAAAAACCGCAAAGAACAAATGAAAGAAATTATTGGTGGAACCGAAGAAACCACCACCGGAGTTATCAGGCTTAAAGCCATGGCCGAAAAAGGAGTTTTAAACTTTCCGGTTATCGCGGTAAACGATGCCGATACTAAACATTTATTTGATAATCGTTATGGCACCGGACAAAGCACTATCGACGGAATATTGCGAGCTACCAATCTTTTATACTCTGGCTCAATTGTGGTGGTCTGTGGTTATGGTATGTGTGGAAAAGGGGTGGCGATGCGGGCCGAAGGAATGGGCGCGCGTGTCATTGTAGTCGAAACTGACCCGTTAAGAGGCTTAGAAGCTATCATGGATGGCTATAACGTTATGCCAATTGCTAAAGCCGCACCGGTAGGGGATATTTTTGTAACGGTTACCGGCGACGTTTCAGTTTTACGTCCCGAACATTTTGAAGCGATGAAAGATGGAGCGGTAGTTGCCAACGCTGGACACTTCAATGTTGAAATTGATATCGAAGGCCTCAAGAAAATTTCAACCAATCGACGACAAATACGCGATTTTGTGGAAGAGTTCACTTTGAAAAGCGGAAAACGAGTCAATATCCTGGGCGACGGAAGATTAATCAACTTAGCTGCTGCCGAAGGTCATCCGGCCATGGTAATGGATATGAGTTTTGCTAACCAGGCGCTGGCCGCCAAGTATATGTATGAAAACTCGGATAAATTAAAGAAACAAGTTTATCGTGTGCCAATTGAATTGGACCGCGAAATTTCACGGCTCAAACTCTTGTCGATGGGCATCGAAATTGATACCCTTACACCAGAACAAGAAAAGTACCTAAACTCTTGGGAGCAGGGGACTTGAGTCGAGGATCGAAAGGAGTAAATACATGGCTGAGAAAAAACCGCAAGACGAAGTAAGCTTAATCCATCATCTGAACCGTAATGTTGCGAAACTTGCGGCGCATATGGAAAAAGCCCGTTTTGATGAATACGCGGCTATGTTTTCCCGTCCGGTCAAATTTATCTGGTTTAATTTTTTAGCCGGGATCGCCCGCGGTTTTGGAATTGCGGTAGGCATGACCGTAATCGTAGCCCTGGTTTTATTTTTCTTATCTAAAATGATTGACCTCCCGTTTATTGGTTACTACATTGCTCAAATTGTTGAGATGGTCAACAGTTACCTTTCCGAAGGTAAGTCAATGCTTAGATGAAAAAAGCCAGTCTGTTCTTTTATTTTTCAGCCCTGCTGATTTTTTTGCTGGATCAAATCGCCAAACGCTTAGTGGTCTGGCAGATGTTTCCCAATCAGTCTATCCCGTTAATTAAGAACATTTTACATTTGACCTACGTGCAAAATACGGGGGCGGCTTTCGGGATTCTAAAAGGTTCTAATGTGTTTTTATTGGGAGCAGGGATTGTAGTTTTGGCGGTGGTTTTCTTTTTTCACCTTAAACTTTCTCCGGCCGACCAGCTTTATCAAATCGTTTTGGGTTTTATTTTTGGCGGCAGTATAGGAAATCTATTGGACCGCCTGACGCGCGGGTTTGTGGTTGATTTTATCGATTTTAGATTTTGGCCGGTATTTAACTTTGCCGATACCTTTATTAACATTGGAATATTTATCTTGATTTTAATGCTTTTGTTCAGAAAGGATAAAAAGAATGTATCCTACACTGCTTAGTTGGGGGCCGATCAATATCCATGCCTACGGCTTTTTTGTAGCCCTGGCTTTTATTGTAGGAATTGCGGTCCATATCCATCTGATCAGGAAATACGGGCTTTATACCGAAAAAGTTTGGGATTTAGCGGCGCTGGTGATCATTTTTTCTATTGTGGGTGCGCGGTTTTTCTACGTGGTTTTCTTTTGGGGTAATTTAAATAATTTCTGGGAAGCATTTATGATCTGGCGGGGTGGGTTAGTACTTCAGGGTGGACTGGTTTTTTGTCTGGCCACTGTGGCCATCTTTTTGATTGTCAAAAAAATACCGTTTTGGAAATTCTTTGATGTAATTACTCCCGGAATGGTATTGGGTTACGCTATCGGCAGAATCGGCTGCTTTTTTAACGGTTGTTGCTACGGATGCGTAACCAATGTTCCCTGGGCGGTGAAGTTTCCTTATCTTTCGGGCATGCGTCATCCCACTCAACTTTATGCATCGGGCATTGCTTTTATCATGTTTATTGTCTTGTTATTCTGGCTGGGCAAAAAGAAATTTGACGGACAAATCTTTTGTATCGGGTTGATTTACTATAATATTTACCGATTTTTTATCGAATTTATTCGTGTTAATCCCAAAATGCTGTTTAATTTAACTTCGGCGCAGATCATTTCGGTTATTGGTTTAGTAATCTCAATTTGGCTTTACTTTTATCTGAGGAAAAAATCATGAAAGAATTCATAATTTCAGAAGAAAATAGCGATATCCGGCTAGATAAGTTTTTGCAGGGGCAGGCAGATGTTTCGCGGGCCCGCATCCAAAAACTGATCAAGGAAAAAATGGTTCAGGTTAATAATGCTCCGGCTAAAGCCAGCCACAAGCTAAAAATTGGCGATAAAGTTACCTATGAGATTCCTCCTTTAAAAGAAATCGATATAATCCCCCAGGATTTACCGCTGGATATTATTTTTGAGGACCAGGACATCATTGTGGTTAACAAAGCTCCGGGAATGGTAGTGCATCCCGCGGTCGGAAACTGGGATGGAACCTTGGTTAATGCCCTGATGTTCCATATTAAAGATTTTTCCGGCATTTCAGGAACGGTTCGACCGGGAATTGTACATCGTTTAGATAAAGATACCTCCGGTGCGATGGTCGTGGCTAAAAATGATATAGCCCAGGAAGCTTTAATGCAGCAATTTAAGGACCGCACCGTGCAAAAAGTATATTGGGCCCTGGTGCATGGCAAGTTAAAAAATATGTCCGGTGAAATCAAAACTTTTTACGGCCGTCATCCGGTGGCGCGTCAAAAAATGGCAGTATTGAGTGAAGAAAAATCAGATCGGGAAGCGGTATCACATTATAAAGTGCTAAATACATTTGATAAGTATGCTTTACTTGAAGTTGCGATTAAAACCGGGCGCACCCATCAGATCAGAGTGCATTTAAATCATATTGGACATCCGATTGTTGGAGAACAACTTTACGGAAAACGCAATAACGACCTGGGTGCTCATCGGCAAATGCTGCATTCTCGAAAAATTGGGTTCAATCATCCACGCACTAAGCAATTGGTTGAATTTGAAGCAAAATTACCGAAGGATTTTGAAGAAATATTAGGTAACTGTGTACCCGACAAAAGCGCCTAAGGCTACGGGTAGTGAAAGTAAAATAGTTATTTCCGAAGTAGAAACCGGAGTTTTAACGATGGCTGCCATCAATAGAATACAAATGCTTGCCGCGGCACCTAATCCCATTCCTTTTAATATACTGGCGTGATTAACGTGTTTAATCTTCTTCATTTTCTAGAAACCTCTACATTATTATCGTACTTTCACTCTAAAAATTCCACTTTTTAGGCCAATTATTTTAGCCAAACCCTGCTTTCCTCCCAGCCCATTCCAAGCTATAATGTTACCCATGTTATTGGCATTAGATATCGGAAATACGTCGATCACTTTTGGGGTTTTTGACGGGAAGAATCTGGTTCGATCCGGGCGGGCGCCGAGTCCTTCCAAGCTTCCGGTTACCGAATGGGCAAAGATCGATAAGATTATTGTTGCTTCCGTGGTTCCGTCCCGCGAAGATGAGATCGAACATCTGGCAGTTGAAAAATTAAAAATCGAGCCGCATTTTGTGCAGCATAATGATATTAAGATGAAAATTGCCCTGACTAACAAAAAAGAAATCGGGATCGACCGGTTAGTGAATGCGTATGCCGCCCAAAAACTTTATGGTGCTCCGGCAATTGTAGTTGATTTTGGTACGGCTACCACGTTTTGTGCGGTATCCGAGGATGGGACTTATCAGGGTGGGGCCATTGCTCCGGGAATTGAAATTTCCAGAGATGCCCTGCACGATAAAACTGCAAAATTACCCAAAATTATGATTAGTGACACCGATAAGGCTATTGGCAAAGATACCGTCGAAGCCATGAAGGCTGGTATTTACATCGGTTATATCGGATTAGTGAATGAGTTAATTAAGCGTTTTAAGCATGAGTTGGGACCGGCCAAGGTAGTGGCTACCGGAGGATATGCTCGAATGCTATCAAAAGCAGTGAATTTTGATATAATTGACGAATTATTAACTCTAAAAGGTTTGCAGATGATTGCTGCAGAAAAAGGATAAAGCATCATGGAAAAGAAAGATTCCCCCGAATTAAGCGAACTGATTAAACAGCGCTACGATAAAATTGAGGAATTTGAAGCGGCGGGGGAAACTCCTTACTCGTATAGTTATTCTCGAACCCATACTTCAAAAGAGGTTTTAGATAAATTTAACGATATTACTGAAGAATCAAAAGAGGAAATACGCATTGCCGGACGGTTTGTCACCCGGCGTGGTCACGGAAAAACTTGTTTTGGTCATATTTTAGATGGTGACGGAAAAATTCAGATTTACGCTAAAAAAGACGTCATTGGCGATGATCGCTTTAAACTTTTCCAAAAACTAGATATTGGCGACTTTATTGGTATTGACGGCCATGTTTTTAAAACCAAAACCGGCGAAATTACGGTTAAGGTTAATAAATTCAATTTATTAACTAAATCTTTGCACCCACTGCCCGAAAAATGGCACGGTTTAACCAATAAAGAGATTCGTTACCGTCAGCGTTACGTGGATTTAATTTCCAACGCAGAGGTGCGCGACCTTTTCATTATCCGCAGTAACATTATTGCTGCGATTCGGCGGTTTTTAATTGATCAAGGTTTTATCGAAGTGGAAACTCCGATCCTGCAGGTGCAGGCGGGTGGGGCCGCCGCGCGGCCGTTTGAGTCTTATCATAATGCTTTGGACATGAAACTTTACATGCGGATTGCTCCCGAGCTTTATTTAAAGCGGCTTTTGGTAGGAGGCTTAGAAAAAGTTTTTGAAATCGGTAAATCTTTTAGAAACGAAGGCATCTCCTACAAACATAATCCCGAATATACCATGCTCGAAGCTTATCAAGCCTACGTTGACTATGAAGAAGTCATGAAAAATACCGAAGCTTTAGTAGAAAAAGTAATGAACGATGTTTTAGGCACCACTAAAGTTAAATATAAAGACTTTGATTTAGATTTTAAAGCTCCTTGGAAAAGAATGACTTTAGCAGATTTAGTAAAAGAGCATGCCGGGATCGATATTAATTTATCTGAAGAAGAATTGCATAAATATTTAAAGGGTAAAGGCATCGAAGGCTACGAAGAAGAGCGCAAAGGTAAACTGATCAACTTAATTTATGACAAGTTTGTCGAGCCCCATATCATTCAGCCTACTTTTATTACCGATTACCCGATCGAAACTTCGCCTTTGGCTAAGAAAAAACGGGGAAATGATAGATTAGTAGAACGTTTTGAAGTAGTGGTGGCCGGGATGGAGCTTGCGAATGCATTTTCGGAATTAAATGATCCCCGGGATCAAAGAGCGCGTTTCGAAGAACAACTAAAACGCAAAGCCGAAGGCGATATGGAAACCGAATCGATGGATGAGGATTATTTAAATGCGCTCGAATACGGCATGCCGCCGGCGGGCGGACTGGGCATCGGAATCGATCGCTTGGTGATGCTGATGACCAATTCATCGTCCATTCGAGACGTAATTTTATTCCCGCACATGCGCCCCGAAGCGAAGCAAGCTGAAGATATCGTTTTTACGAAGGAAGAATAATCTTGATTATTACCGAACAAAAACAGTTTGAAAAAATTTTAAAGTCGCTGGAAGGCGCCGAAAAGATTATTGTTTTTGGCTGCAGCCGCTGTGCCACTAGTTGCGGTACCGGTGGAGAAAAAGAAGTAGCCGCCATAGTTAAAAAACTGGAGAAAGCCGGTAAAGAAGTATTAGCTTCCAAAGTTTTAGAGGCGCCCTGTGATGACCGCTTAAATCGAATCGACTTTAAAGAAGTTGGGAGCGGGGTATTTAAAACTGCGGATGCGGTTTTAGTGCTGTCATGTGGGGCAGGGGTACAAACCATTGCGGATATTAGCGAACTACCGGTCATTCCGGCGCTGGATTCGCTCTTTTTAGGCCGCACCAAGCGCATTGGTAAGTTTTATGAAATGTGTGTGATGTGCGGCGACTGTGTTTTGGAAAAAACCGGAGGCATTTGCCCGGTAGCCCGTTGTTCTAAACGGCTTTTAAATGGACCCTGCGGCGGATCACACGACGGCAAATGCGAAGTAAATCCAAATCAGGATTGTGCCTGGTACATGATTTATAAAAAGCTGGAAAAACAAGGCAAGTTAGACAAAATGGAAACTAGACAGCCGCCCAAAGACTACTCCAAGGTCATTCGTCCGCGCAAAGTAGAAACTCGCTAGTCCGCCTGCGGCGGGCTCGGTTAGATATCTTTCGGATCGATGGTCCACTGACTGAAATCTTCTTTGTCTTCAGATTTTGATGGATTGATGCTAACGATAATGTATTTTGCTACTGACTGGTCGACAGATACTTTAGTGGTTCCCAGATTAATGTGGATAAAACCTTCGTTTTGCACACTCTTTTGGATTTTTATTTTCAATCCTACCCGTATGCCGTGGGTCATAAAATCTTGTAGGAGCTTAGGTTTCCCAATTAATTGGACAATGGTTCCGGATTGACCGGTTTTAAGTTCTGATAAAGGTAATCTTTGCAGCATAGTTATTTATACCAATAATTTATCTTCTTCGGCAAAGTGATTATACTCCAGTTTAGCTTTTTCCCATTTTGGAATGGTAAAGATTAGTGCCAGGAGGGCGGTTCCGACCAGCCACAGCACTCCTAAAATTAAAATTGCCACGATACTATAGCCTTCGTAGGGTGCGGAGATTTCTTTAACTAAATTTATAAGAAGCGTAATGATTAAAATCGCAGGCACCACAAATTTAATTAGATAATCCCAGAGCTTATTTAAGTGTGACCCTGAAACTGCGTTGATATGATTTCTTAATACGTGTGCTTTTAATACCCAGCCGATCAGTAAGCATTCCAGTGCTCCGGCTAAAACTAATCCGTAATAGTTAATGAAGTGATCTACAATATCGATAAAATAAAGACCGCCTTGGGTAGCAAATAAAAGCGATCCTAAAAATCCAAGTACACATAATACGTGTACGGTTGTTTTTCGGTTCCAGTCAAATTTATCGGTTAAGGCGCGGCTGAACGCTTCTACTAAGGATATTGCTGAGGATAGCCCAGCAATAACTAAAGTACCGAAGAATAATATTCCAAAGATATTATTGAATGCCGGCAGTTGAGAAATGGCTTTAGGAAAGACGATAAAAGCTAAGGCTACCCCTGATTTTACTACTTCCGAGACCGGAACGCCGGCTTGATTGGCCATGTAGCCTAATACGCTGAAAACCGCAAAACCCATGATGAAAGAATAAAAACAATTGATGATTCCGGTGAGGTAAGCGTTGCGCACGATGTCAGTTTTCTTAGGTAAGTAGGATGCATAGGCGATCATGACCCCGAAACTCAGGGTTAAGGTGAAAAATATTTGTCCGAAAGCTGCCATCCATACTTCCCAGTTCATAATTTTGGAAAAATCGGGTTTGAGATACCATTTAATTCCTTCCAGTGCTCCCGGCAAGGTGAATCCCCATCCGATTAAAACCATAGTCAGCACAAAAAGCAGCGGCATAAAAATTATGCAGGCCTTTTCGATGCCGTGGTTTACTTCTCTGAAACAGATAAACCAGCAAACCAGCCACACGAAGGCCAAACTAAAGACAATGGGTAACACTAAGCTGCCGATTTGAGTAGATGATGAAGAAAGCTGCAGGAAGTTTTTAATAAAAAATGCTTCGGGGTCTGCTCCCCAGGATAAATTTATGCTGTAGATCATAAAGTTGACGCACCAGCCGATAATTACCGTATAAAAAAGCATAATTCCAAAATAGGCAAAAGTGGGCATCCACCAACCTAGCCATTCAATTTTTCGGCTGATCTTGGCAAAGGCCAGCGACGAAGCGCCGTGTTTTTTGTGACCGAGGCCGTATTCTAAAATTAAAAGCGGAAACCCAACAATCAGTAGTGCTACCAGATAGGGGATCAGGAACGCTCCGCCTCCGTTTTTGTAAGTCATGTAACTAAAACGCCAGATGTTTCCTAAGCCGATGGCGGACCCGATCGCGGCTAAAATAAATCCCATTTGTGATCCCCAGCTTGCTCTTTTTTGCATAGTTGAACCTCCGTGAATAAGTGTTTAGAATATAACAGGTGAGGACTGGTTTTTCAATCATGATCAAAGTAATTTTAACTATCTATATCCGGCTGTGCGCGGCCCTTCTTTTTACGCTGAAGATTTTGGTAAATTGCACCTTAAGAATAAAAACGATCAACCAAAATGCGTTCGATCAATTAAAAGAGCTTAACCAGCCTGCAATTTTTGTAATTTGGCATCAAGCCACGTTTTCGCTTTTACCTTATTTCCGTAAAGAAAAAATTTGTATCCTAGCCGCTCAGGGTTTACGAGGAGATATTATCGGGTTGGTATCAAAATGGTTGGGCTATAAAGTATTGCGCATCAGCGAAAAAGGAAAAATGGCTGATCGGATCGGGGATTTGATGATCTCGCTTAAATGCTTGAAAGATGGATACGGTTTGGGGATTACGGTGGATGGACCGGCGGGACCGATTTATAAAATGAAGCCGGGATCAATAACTTTGGCTAGTAGATCCGGCTGTCCTATTTTGCCGGTGACGATTCGTGCCGAAAGTGCATTGAAGTTAACGTGGCGCTGGGATAAATATCTGATTCCCATGCCGTTTAGTAAAATTTCTATTGTCTTTGGGGATCCGATTTATCTAAAAGAAAATTTAACTCCAGAAGAAGTCGAACAAACCAGAGCTAAAATTGAAGAAAAATTAAAGACTTTGTCGGCGTATGTAGTATAATAATTTTTGGATTATTTTGACGGGAGTTGCATATGAAAAAAATTGGTTTTATCATTTTATTTCTTTTTATTTTTGCTTCTTTGGCTAACGCTATTACGGGTGAAGAAATCATTAAAAGAATTGACCAGAACATGCTTTTTAAAACGGCCAAGATGACCGCGCGCATGATTATCAAAACCGGGATTGAAGTGGATGAGAAAACCGGCAAACCGGAAGCGGATACAGTGAGAGAAAAAAAACTGTTAATGTATTCGGAGGGGAGCGACAAAGCTTATGCTGAATTTTTATATCCAAATCGCGACAAGGGAGTTAAATATTTAAAAATCGGAGATAATCTCTGGATGTATCTGCCGAGCGTAGAGAAGGTAATTAAAATTGCCGGGCATATGCTCCGGCAGTCAATGATGGGATCCGATTTTTCCTACGAAGATTCGATGGAATCGGACTCGCTGGTTAAAAAATATGATGCCAAATTAGTGGGCAGCGAAAAATATCTGGACCGCGAATGTTATGTGGTAGAGTTAGTGGCCAAAGTTAAGGAAGTTACTTATTACAAGGTCAAACTCTGGGTTGATAAAGAGCGTTTTGTGTATTTAAAAGAAGAATTGTATGCTAAAAGCGGAAAACTCTTAAAAGTTATGGTGGTTACTAAGGTTGATCATCTGGGCGGGGGACGATACTATCCAACTTATATGACCATGCGGAATATGTTGAGAAAAGATAGTAAAACTGACTTTATTATTGATAGTATTGAATTGGATGTTAAGCTTCCTGCCGGAATTTTTTCACTGAGAAATTTACGTAAGGGATGAAAAAATACAATTTAATCTATATTGTATTATTACTGCTGCTGGTTGCCGCCTCTGCCTCATTTGCTGAAGACTGGGATATTGGCGGATACATTCGTTCTGAGATCGACTACGTTATGTTTAAAGACGCCCCGCGGGTTGCCGCTTTAGATAAAGTTCGGTTAAGAATTGCGCGCGAAATTGGTGACCACTTATATATCCATACTGAACTGGTTTATAACCGGATGGACGGCAGCAGTTTGGTTACGCTCCCGGGATATAACAGCTTAGATCGTTGTTATGCCCAAATTTATTTTCCAATGGTGGATTTAACGGTGGGGAGGCAGCGGATCGCGTGGGGGACCGGCTATATCTGGAACCCAACCGATGTGTTTAACCCTTTTTCGTTAACTCTTTCGGATGAGGAAAGAGAGGGGATTAGTGCCGCCCGTGCTATTGTGCCTTTAGGGGCGGCTTCGTACATGGAATTTGTACAAACCGCCCAGCAAAATCCCGCTAACGATAAATTTGCTTTTAAAATTAAGGGGAATGCCGGACTTTTTGATTTCTCTTCCAGTTTTGTAAAGTTGAATTCGGCGGGGGATAATCAATTTGGCGGGGATTTTGTAGGAGAACTTTTAACCATTGGAGTTAAGGGTGAATATATTAATGTCTTTTTAAACAGCGGCCGGCAATACAGTCGGTATATTTTAGGGGCAGACTATACTTTTGAAACCGATGTAATGTTAATTGGAGAATATTATTTTAACGGACTGGGTGCTACCAATGTTTCGGCTTATGACTGGACTTCGTATCTGACCGGATCAATTTATCAGTTGGCGCGTGATTATCTTTATCTGGGAGCCAGCCGAACATACGGTGATATCTATCAAATTCAACTTAGCTATATTTTAAATACTAATGACGGAAGCTTTGTGATTTATCCGATGTGGACCTGGAATGTTTTAAATGATCTTGATTTTTATCTGGGAGCTTTGACGATGGGCGGCTCATCCGGAACGGAGTATAATCCTAATAGCACCCAGGATCCGACCGGACTATTAGGTAATACTTATTATTTTGCAAAGTTAAGGTACAGTTTTTAATGCTTAAACTAAACTACGGTAAAGCTGAAGTTGCATTTGACTTGCCTCCGGGAAAATTATTAGGAAAACTCGAAGGCAAAACCATGCCCGCGGTCAAAAACGCGGCGCAGTCGATTATCGCGTCATTTTCTAGCCCGATTGATAGTCCGCCGCTCAAAGATTTTATCAAAGCGGGGGATACGGTTGCCATTTGCGTTCCGGATAAAACCCGTCATACCAAAACCGACGTAATTTTGCCGCTGCTGTTAGATGAGCTCAATAAATTTGGAGTTCCGGATGAAAATATTACGGTAATTTTTTCCAGAGGCACTCATCTTTCCCATACCCGGGCGGAACAAGAAAAAATTGTGGGCAACGCCGCCGCAAAGCGGGTAAAACTGCTTGATCATGATTCAGAAAATAAAAATAATTTGGTCAAAATCGGCAAAACTTCCCGCGGCAATGAAATTTTCATGAATAAGATCGCGGTGGAAGCGGATAAGCGCATTTTTATCGGCGGAATTACCTATCATTATTTTGCCGGGTTTGCCGGAGGACGCAAAACGGCATTGCCCGGGATTTCATCTTATGAAACCATTCAAAATAATCATAAATTTGTTCTAGCCGAAATAAAAGAGCATGGACAACGCAAATATGCAGTGACCGGAAACTTAATCAATAATCCGGTGCACGAGGATATGCTGGAAGCGGCGAAGCTCTTAGTCCCCACTTTTATTATTAACGTAGTATTAAATCAGGATAAAGAGCTGTCTTTTGTCTTTTCGGGAGATATCGAAAAAGCGCATCTCTCTGGTTGTGAAACTATCGATCGTTATGCGCGGGTAGCAGTTAAGGAGAAAGCCGATTTAGTGATTGTTTCGGCGGGCGGGCATCCCAAAGATATTGATTTTGTACAGGCGCATAAGGCGATGGAAAATGCTTCATACGTATTGAAGCCGGGTGGGGTTTTAATTGTAGTTGCCGAATCAGAGATGGGCTATCCCCGTCCCGAATATTTGGCCTGGGCTGAAATCGGCAGTGCGGAAGCGATTGCTAAAGACTTAAAGCGCCAATTTTTAATTTCAAAACATACCGTTTATGCCGCAGTTAAAAAAGCCGAAACCTTTAAAGTTATTTGGTTAACTAAAATGGATCATTCCCAGGTTAAGAAAATGCAAATCATCCCCGTATCGAATATGCAGGACGCTTTAGCGGAGGCGGTACGACACCTGCCGCCAAATCCTTTGATTTATGTAATCCCGCAAGGATATAATACCTTGCCGAGTGTAAAATGAAGATGTAACGAGTTACTGGCAAAATGTGCCCTTAATGCTTTATCCTCGATTTGGCCGCTAACCCCAAAATAAACCCCAGAAAAAGTGAAATTTATTTAACTACCTCCCGATATACTACTAGAGACAAAAGTCCAATCTTTGATAAAAGGTTCAAGAAGCCGTCCCGACAAATCGGAACGGCTTTTTTATTTTGAAAAAAAGAAAGGAGTACAAAATGGTATCTACAACTTCAAAGGCAACTGCTCCAAGGATTAGGGGATACGGGAATCTGCATTCTGTTATACGAGGAGGTTTTAAGCCCCATTCTACCAACACTTTTAATCGTACCCACAGCGTCGCAGAATTGAGAACCCGGTGCGAAGCGCTGCCGCAAGGAGCTAACCTGCCGCAGGGTATTCAAATTATCGGGAATTTAGTCATTAAAGGAAAAATCCATAAAGCATCACAAGGAAAAGTTACGGATGAAAGTGGCGAAATTCAAATTATGTTTGCTAAGGGATCTATCCCTCAGCAAAGCATTGATGCATTAAGGATTTCTATGGGAAACGGAGATAATTTTGGTTTTATTGGGGATGTCAGTCATGATCATCGCGGCGAAGTTGTGTTAAGAGTTTCAGACATTATTTTGTCTCCATATCCTGCAACCTGGAACCCAACTGTAATTCAAGGGTATACCCGGGTGCAAAATTTGTTGGAGCAGGGGATTAATCCTTATGGCGCTACAAAATATGACCGGACCCATCATATTGGTGATTTAAGAAGTCAGTGCGAAGCAATCGGCGAGGGAGGAGCCTTGCCAACCGAGGTCAGGATTGCCGGCCGATTAGTATTAAAAAGAGAACAGGGAAGAATTTCTTTCGGACACATTGAAGATGAGTCCGGCCGTGTTCAGATTTTTATGCAAAGCGACGAAGTTGGGGAAGAAGCATATGGTTTATTTAGAAAACAAATAATCACGGGTGACTTTTTAGGGCTGCAAGGGCGCATGTTTCATACCCGGACCGGTGAATTAACTTTAAGGATAGAAGATTATACGCTTCTGGCATCAGCCATTCGTCCTCTGCCGGGAAAAACCAGTGAAGAAGGAACCCATATGGGACTGGATGATCCCGAGCTTCAGCAGCGTCAACGCTATATGCATTTGGCTTCGAATGCTTCGGTTAGAGCAAGATTTAGAGCCCGCAGTCAGGTAGTGCGCGAAATGCGCCAGTTTTTATGGGGACATGAATTTATGGAGGTTGAAACGCCGATATTGCAGGAAATGCACGGCGGAGCCGCTGCGCGACCCTTTGTCACTACATCACATGCTTTGGGTATGGATTTGACCCTGCGCATTGCGACCGAACTTGATCTAAAGCGCTTGATTGCCGGTGGTTACGAAAGGGTTTTTGAAATTGGAAGAATTTTTAGAAACGAAGGGATTGATAAGAAACATAATCCTGAGTTTACTTCCATGGAATTATACTGGGCTTATACTGACTATGAGCAAATGATGTGGATTACCGAAACTATGGTGGCGCACATTGTCAGGGAAGTTTGCGGCAAACATCAAATTGATTATCAAGGAACGCTGCTAAATTTTGCTCCGCCCTGGAGAAGGGTGACCATGGAGGCTGCAATTGAACAGATGGGTGGGGTATCGGTAATGGGAGCCAGTGTTGACAGTTTAAGAGCCATTGCCGAAGAAAGAGGAATTGAACTTGAAGATAACATGCAGCGTGGATGGATCATTGCCACGCTTTTTGAAGAATTAGCCGAAAGCCAGCTGGTTCAACCCACTTTTGTGACCCGGTATCCAACGGTTACCACCCCTTTAGCCAAACGCTGTCCGGAGGATCCGGAATATGTAGAACGCTTTGAAGCTTTTGTGGCTGGCGGAATGGAAATTGCCAATGCCTTTTCGGAATTAAATAATCCGATCGATCAAAGATTGCGTTTTGAAGAACAGGTGGTGAGAGCTGGGCAAGGAGACGAGGAAGCGCATCCTTTTGATGAAAACTTTGTGCAGGCTTTAGAAATTGGGATGCCACCTACGGGTGGATTGGGAATTGGAATTGACCGGTTAGCTATGGTGGTAACCAACTCGGCTTCTATTCGAGATATTATCTTGTTTCCGACCATGAAGCCAAAATTAAATATGGGATTAACAAAAGATAAGTTTGAAGGAGGTGCAAAAAAGGATACATTCTAAATCGGAATCTTGGCAAAACATATACTTATAATAATGAAAGGGGGAATTAATATGACAAGCGTAGCACGACCAGTTCAAAAAAGAGCCAGAACCGTCCAGATCCCGCGTGAAGTGATGCATCGTTATGAAAGAAGGGTAACTTTAAATCCGTCTGCGGTTGCGGAATTAACCGGCCAGCATGCATTAGAAGTTACAGTTCAAAGGTCTCCACTCAGGATTTATCCAGCGCAAGCGTACCGGGATGCCGGTGCCCGCATTGTTACCGAGCTAAGTCCGGAGAAACCATTGATGTTTGGGGTAAAACAAATTCCGGCGGATGTTTTTAAGGAAAATGGAGTCTATGTATTTTTTGGGCATGTTACTAAGGGACAGCCGGAAAATATGAATATGCTGCAAAATATTGTAGATGCCCGAGCAACTTATGTTGATTATGAATATATTACAAATGATAGGGGGGAGAGGTTAGTTGCTTTTGGCCGGTTTGCGGGAATTGTAGGTATGACTGATTCTTTACATCTGTTAGGTAGAAGATTGGATGTGATGGGAATTGAAAATCCATTTTTATCCGTCAGGCAGGCTTTTGATTATTCTGGCGAGGATGCAATTGATCAGATCAAGGCGCAGCTAGGAAAAATCGGAAAGGATATTAAAAAGAATGGACTTCCAGATGGTATGCCGCCCATGATTGTTGGATTTACGGGTGGTGGACGCTGCGGACAAGGTTCGCTTGAAATATATAATGCTCTCGGAGCAAAAAGCCTTTCGCCCAGCGATCTCCTGGATCCGGCAACCCTGCAATCGCTTTCGAGAAATGAAGTTTACAGCGTTTTGTTTGACCGAATCGGACCAAATGGAAGATACCAGAGGATTGATGGAAGACCGGGTTCAAAAACAGATTTAGATGCTGATCCCGAGGCTTATGAATCTACTATGGGTCGCTATCTGCATCTCTTTACGTTGCTTATGAATAATGCGCTTTGGAAACCTGGACAGCCAGCTTTGGTCTCGAGAGATCTTATGGCATCGGCGTTAAGTACCTCGGATAATCGTTTGGTAGCCATTGGCGATGTAGGATGCGACGTATTTAATGCAACTACTGGCCAAGGTCCGATGCATGGAACGCTAGCGGGGACTAAACCTGAAAATCCATTTTATGTATATAATCCTAGCACCGGTAGAATTACTTATGGAGTGAACGGTACTGGGATTCCGGTTAACGCAGTAGAAACCATGCCTTGTGAATTGCCGGCAGTTTCGGCGGCGGAATTTAGCCGTATGCTTTTGCCGTTTGTTTCAGGTATTGCTAGCGCAGAATATAATCAACCGTTTGCTGTAGGAAGAAATTCACTTCCGCCGCAGATAAGAAATGCGGTTATTGTTTGGAGAGGAGAATTTACTCCAAGGTATGCGGATAATCAATTAATGCTGGACGCACTAATTGAACACGGTGCAGAATTAAAAGATAAACACGATGTGAATATATAGTTTATTATTTTAGCAGGCCGATCCTAAATTTTTAGGATCGGCTTTGCTGTTTTGAGGGAATTTTTATGCCAGGTAGATTAGTTTTGAGAAATGCCCGCGTTTTCCATCCAAAAACCCCGCGGCTTGACCGGGGACTTAGTGATGTAGTATGCCAGCACGGAAGAATTATCGAAGTGCGACCCGCCCAAAGAAAAGCACCACCTTGTTTGGGGAGCGATGTTGACCTGAAAGGCGCCGTCCTCATGCCGGCTTTTGTAGATGGCCATACTCATTTTGTTGATTACTCATTAAGGCTGACTCAACTTGACTTGAGAGAAGCTAAAACTCCGGAAAAAATGCTGGAAGCAGTGAGAGGCAGAACAGAAGGGTTAGATGTGGGGCAGTGGATCCGGGGCGGTGGTTGGCATAAAGATAGATTTGGCGGAAGATTCCCGATCCGGCAGGAGTTGGATGCGATAACCGGAAAAATCCCAACGGCTTTGACTAGTTATTGTTCGCATTTGCTTTGGGTTAATTCGGAAGTATTGGAGAGAGCTGGAATTACCCGTAACACAGCGGATCCGGAAGGCGGAAAAATTATAAGGGATGCAGCTGGTAATCCTACCGGCGTGTTTTTGGAGACAGCTTGCGATCTGGTAAAGCCACATATACCCAAACCGGATCAGGAGGCCATAAAGGCTGCGTTAAGCATTGGCATACCGCAAATGTTTTCGCTAGGCATAACTTCTACCCATACCTTTGGGGTTGGTTTTGGCGACGTTTCCGGAAGAGAAGAATATGCGGCTTATCAGTCTTTGAGAGATAACGGGCAGTTAAATTTCAGGATCCGGATGGGATTTTTATTTAGAGATCTGGAGCTGGCTTTAGCGGCGCGCGTGGAAGAAGACGATAGATTTTCGGTATTGGGAACAAAATTTATTTCTGACGGTACGCTGGGAGCGCAAACCGCATTAACGTTTAAACCTTACAATGGCACGTTTTCCTGCGGAGAAGAAGTGATTCCCCGCGATCAATTAATTGAAGAAGTGGTTGAGTCCGCAAGACATGGTTTTCCTGCAGCAATTCATGCCATTGGCGAGCGTGCTAATAAAAATGCTATTGATGCCATTGAAGCTTCGCGATCGATTGATCCAAATTTGCGGTCAAGGATTGAACACGTGCAACTTTTAAGAACCCATGAGTTAAGGCGTATTGCCTGGTTAGGGATTATTGCATCGATGCAGCCGTCACAACTTCCGGATGATATATCAACTGCGAATGAGTTTTTGGGAAGAAGAGCGCGCCGCGCTTATCGCATGAGAGAAATGTACGAAGCGAGAGTTACCCTGGCCTTTAGTTCAGATGCTCCTATTGAAACCCCCAATCCCATGAAAGGCTTATTTGCTGCGACCCAGCGGACGCGGTTAGACGGAACTCCGCGCGGCGGCTGGTATCCTAACCAGCGTTTAACTTTAAAGCAGGCGCTTGGGGCATATATTTATGGAAATGCCTATGCTGCCTGCCGCGAAAAAGTTGAAGGTGCGGTAAAGCCCGGATATATTGCGGATTTGGTTGTATTGCGTCCTGACTTTTTTAAAATTCCGGCGCCGGATTTACTATCGACCCGTCCGCTTTTAACTATTTTTGATGGCGGAGTGGTTTATGAGAACTTCAATTAAGGCACCAGTCTGTCCTCATATTCAGAAAGGCCATTATCAGTTGGTTCCCGGTTTTGTGTACAGAGTTAGACGTGGAGCCGCCCGTGAAGCCGCGCAGGTGGCGGTGGACCGACTAAAAAAATATGAATCGATCTATGTTAGCGGCCGGCATTATCATGACAGCGTTAGAAACCGCCATTACTGTTTTAGAAATAATACTAAGATCGGTAAAACATACTGGGCGCAAAATGTGCTTCAACCGGTACTCGTGGAACATTTAGGAAAAGCCGCTTATTTAAAAATGGGGGAGAGGCTCCTAGTATATGAATTTATCAGGGAGAAAGTTAGCTCGCAGGTAGTAAGAGAGTGCTTTAGAAAAACGAAAGCGGAAACTTTGGCGGCTGGCAAAAAGTCGAGAGTTATAATTATTGATGAATGTCAGTGGCTATTCCCAGTAATCCGGGACATCGAAGAAGATATTGAGCTTCCCTTTTTAAAGCTGCGATGGGCTAAGGTAAAGGTATTTTATTTTAATGATTCTTTTTTGAATGAGCAGGCTGAACTTTGGCGTACGATCCAAACTTTGATGGGGCAGGGCATTAAGTTTGTGTTTGTGAGCTGGTTTCATCCGCAGGATATTTGTTTGACCGGCAGCCGGACCCATCCAGAAAATAATTTTTATTTAGGCGACTCTGCCTTTATGACAATTTTTACCTCGCCCGTATTCGAGCTGGAAAATCAAAGGCCGACGGCATCATAATTAACCGTCTAAGGTTTCAAAGCGGTGTTCCATTTTGATTCCCATATCTTCCAGTTGTTCGATTGCTGGATTATAAATTTCTGGAAGAGTGGGTAAAATAACTCCCCGGGCAGTAATTTTTCCTTCCGCAATTAGTTTTGCACCTATGGCGGCGGTTAATCCAACTGTTCTTGCCATTGAGGAATCGCCGTTTGGAATACCATAATCCACCAGAATTGAGGTTTGTCTTTGTTGGATTCCGTCTCGTGTTTCAATATCAAATACGTGCTGCATGGCAGACATGTCTCTTTCACCTTTAGCATATTTCATTCTTTTGGCGGCCAGATGAACGATAACCGCAAAGGGTGAATCCAATCTAGTCGGGATAGCGTCAGTTGAAAAAAGTCCCAGCCATTTGGCCATTTCAACTATTTCAGAATCTTTTTCTTCGCCAATGGTTGCGGCAAACGCTTCGCGTACAGAGGCCGATGATTTTACGCCAATGATTCTGCTGGTTAAATCCACGAATCTCAATGAATTAGGGCTCGCGATAGGATCCAAACTTAATATTCCGGTGTGGGCTGCTTTATGCCAGAATCTGCACCAGCCTGGATACCTAAAAGTAGCGCGCAGCATGTTGCTGACCCCCTGAAGGTCAAAGCTTTCAATAAAACTAACCGAGTTGCGGTTAGGGTAGGCTTCGAGTGTGCCAATTTCTTCAAATACATGTTGCGTGGGATTAGCAAAAAGTTGATCAGCGGGAATCGATTCTTTTTCCCCGTTTCTTAAATAAACTGCGCCGTGGGTCATGGCTTTAAAAACTCCGGAAGGCGTCCACGCAAATTTATATCCGAAGGGATTATTATTTGCTTCGGGTGCAGGAAGTCCGCCGCAGGCGGAGAAAAATCCGGTGATCTTTCCGCCTGAGGCCTGGGTTCTATGGATTATTTGCATGGCAGAAAGAATGTCTATTCCCGGATCAAGTCCCATCCCGTTTAAAGAAAGAAGACCTCTTTGTAAAAATTGTTCGTGCAGGGCTTCCATGTCGGGAGAGATATATGAAGTGGTTACTAAATGTGAATTGGCATCTAAACAGGCTTTTGCTACTCCAACGTGAAATTCCGGAGGCAATATGCTTACCACAATATCGGCCTGATTAGCTTCTCTTGTTACTGCTGCGATATCAGTGGCGTTTAAGGCGATTGAACGGCAGTTTCTTTGGTTTCCAATCACTCTTTGTGCGGCGCTTAAGTTTTGGTCTGCAACGGTGACGCGGTACCCCTTTAGTCTTGAGACGTGTCTTACCAGCGGATTCGAAACCATTCCGGCTCCCATAATTAATACTTTTGGCATATGGACCACCCCTTTAAAAATAAAAAACCGCCAGAAAAAAATTGGCGGCTTCTCGAACCTAACCTTGGACTTTAAGTCTCTGCTTATTTATCGGAATACACGTGCAAAAATTTCACTTTCAGGAGGCATATTTTTTCAGGAAATTGATATTTTTTATTCTTTTACTCCCCAGTTGAAAACCAAATTCCAGTGTAGGCCAAAACTGGCAAGGTCCATATTGCCTCGGATGCCAATGTTTAATCCGGATAAATGAACTTCTCTTGTCAATATCGAATATGAAACTTGGCTTCGGGGTAAATTGACGTGTTGACATAAGAAATTTTCGCCGAGGTCTGGTTCTTGAGTAAGGTGAACAAAACGTGGAACCTCTTGTTGCAGCTTACCTAATGCCGCCGCTATATTTTGTGGAAGAATTCCCTGGCCAACGGTAACTTTTCCATCAAAGCCAAAAGCAAAAAGAAAAGGCTGTTCAACTAAACTGAAGTCTCCTAATTGTGTATCCGGGATATTTTCTGTTGTAACCTCTCTCCAGAGGGTGAGGCTGGATACCGAAAGGGTTAGTGTTTTTTGCTCCGGGTTTCCGATGTGCATTTTTTTGATTAAGGGTGGTCGATGTTGATAGGTTATGGCATCCATCGTTAAAGTGGTTTCTTCTGGCAAGATAACTTCTACTTCAAGCTGGCCAAAATAATCATCTCCATGTTTAAAATGTAATTTCCCGTGGTGATCTAATAAAACGTCAACTGCAGAGCTGCGGCCGAACGTTGAAATAATATTTCCAGTTCTTGTACATATGCTGCCCAAGTATGCTTTGGGGCCGGGACCGGGTCTCCCGGCGTGGTCAGCTAACAGATAAAGAATGTTTCTTCTTTTTTCTACCTGAACCGTTTGGTTTAGGGTTCTCAGCTTTCGCGGGAAAACATTTAATTTAAAACTATTAACTTTGTTAATTTGAGCTTGCATAATTATCCTAAATCCGATGCGGAATATATTATCTGACATCCTCTTGGATTGAGCATATCATCGGTTAAATCAATAAAAGTGGAGACATCTTTAAATTTTATCGCTCCCAATCTTTCTCCTTCTCTTCCGTGAAAATCTGTCCCTCCGGTTATTGCTAAGTTCAAATCCGTAGCAATTTTAATGAGTTGCGGTATCATGTGGCTTTGGTGATGGGAAGAGTAGCATTCCATCCCGATTAAGCCCAAGGGTAAATGTTCTTCGATAAATTCAGCTAAGCCGGGGGAATCTGGAGTAGGCCAGCCATCGGATTTATGGCAGGGATGTGCTAAAACCGGAAAACCGCCGGAGCTTTTGATTAAATTTGTTGCTTCGGCGGGACTTAATACGGATGTTCGAGAAACACAATCGGACATTATTTGACGTAAAGTGGCATATTTAAGTTTTGGGTCAGGGGACAATCGGCTTAATAGTTCAAAATTATTTGGATTTTTTGCGGTTGCGCCGGAGTAATGGAAGCGCCGCGGGATTTGTCCCTTGGCTTCTCTTAATACATCTTCTTCTCTGACTTCCAGCCCTTCAGCTTCCAGTGCTTGCCTGAATCTGGAACAATCATTTCTTCTGGATTCATCGAGGGCCGCTAATTTATTTAATATTTTGTTTGAAGAAGGAGCTATCCCATACCCCAATATATGTAAAGGGTGCTCCATTTTTGTAGGATCATTCCTATAGCATCCAAGTTCAGTGCTAATTACCAATCTTATGCCTAAGGAACGGGCGACTGCACGTAAATCTGGAGTTAGACGATCGTGATCGGCAAGCGCAACCATATTTACTCTTTCTTGAGAGCATTGCCTTAATATGTTTTGCGGCGATAGTCTGCCGTCCGAGTGGGTGGAATGAACATGCAGATCAATTCGATTACGATTTAATTTTGATATTTTTGGCATAAAAATCATCTTTTCCTTCTATTTAGTTATCGGATAATTAATTGATAAATTTCATTATTTTGTCATGATTTTATTCAGATTGCCAAATCAGCTTTGCGCTAACTCTTCTTTTTGTTAGAATACTAGTTGGGTTGATTCCAAAGGAGATTAATCATGAACTTACCAACCAAAATATCAGACTGGATTAAAGAAAAAGTAGAAATTGCTGGAGCCAAAGGGTGCGTGGTTGGTCTTTCGGGTGGAGTTGATTCTTCTGCCGTTGCAGTTTTATGTAAGAAAGCATTTCCCAAAACTACCCTGGGGCTTTTGATGCCGTGTTTTAGTAATCCCGAAGATGCTAAGCATGCCAAGGATTTGGCCGAAAAATTTAAAATTGAAACTTACGAAGCCAAATTAGATGATACGCTTAATAGTTTTTATCATGCGTTGGAAGGTAAAAAATGTTCGCCGGATGATAAAGACTTAGCTACGGTAAATTTGCGGCCGCGCCTGCGTATGACGGCTTTATATTATTTTGCCAATAAATTAAATTATTTGGTAGTGGGGACGGGAAACAAAAGCGAAATTGTAATGGGATATTTTACTAAGTATGGGGATGGGGGCGTAGACTTAGAACCGCTGGGTGGACTGCTCAAAAAAGAAGTTCGCAGTTTAGCTATCGAACTGGGAGTTCCTCAAGAAATTATTGAAAAACATCCTTCGGCGGGGCTTTGGCACGGGCAAACTGACGAAGGTGAAATGGGTATTACTTACGATGAACTCGATAAAATTATTGAAGCCATTGAGCAAGGCAACGAAAAAGAATGTAATCCTGCCATGTGTAATAAAGTTAAACAAAGAATGTTGGCTTCCGCGCATAAAGCTGCCGCACCACCCATTTTTGAAATTAAATAAATTTAAATCTCAAGCCCCAACGAGAAGAAGTGTGAAGTGGTTATATCTAAATCCCCGAAACGATGGTAAGCGTAGTCAAAGGAAAACCCGCGGTAATTTAAGCCTACTCCGGCACAAAGATTGTTATCTACCGTAGGTGCTCCGTTGTCATCCGCGGAAACGCTTTGGTCAATTCCTCCGCGAATGGCTAAGATGCTGACTGGTTTCCACTCGGTGCCAAGGTGCCAAATACCGGGTCTAACTTCGCGCCAGCTCATTTCTGAATCAACTAAAAAAGATAATTCTTGCCCGCCCACTGAATAAAGCCCTTCATCTCCTAAAAGAATAAAGTTGGTGCCGATGTTGATGGTCATGGGGATTTCTTCGGTGACGTTGTTTCTTTGCCAGATAAATCTGCCACCTAAACTAGCGGGAAAAATATTTTTAAAGTTGATGCCGCAGTTTAACCAGGAAGCCGGACTCCATTGGGAGCCGATATCCATATCCATGCCGGTCCCGGCCGCTCCTTCGAGGGAAGAAGTATTGGAAAATCCCTGGAACAATAATTTAAAGTTGGCGCCGACGGAGGGATTTTTCATCATTGGTAAAAATGGAAAATGATCGAGTACCATGGCGTAAGATACGATTAACGCGGTTGAATAATAATCAGTACTATCTAGGACACTAATTGTGGCAGTCGTACCACTGCCGGTAACCGAAGTAATTGGAATATCACCGGTGCCTAAATTTACGTAGCCGATACCAATTGTGCCCGGACCAAGTGGATGAGAAACACCGACGGTAACGTAATCGTATTCATCAATTAATTTTCCGCTCATACTGGTAAAGCGAATTTTATCGCCATCCGGAAGACCGGCGGGATTTGCAAAAATGGCGGAAGCGTCATCGGGTAGGGCAGTAACTGCTTTTCCTAAAGATAGAGGCTTTGCTCCAATTCCGATGCGGGATGGGTCAGCAGTATAGGTTTCGGCATAAGAAGATACCGTTCCTAATAAGACTATGATGAATATTAGGAATAACTTGATTTTCATGGCTTGTGATCATATTTTACTCCTTCTATAGAGAAGGTCAATCGCTTATGCTCTCTAGATTTTTCTTCTAGGGTGCGCTAAAATACTCTTTCTATGCCTAAATTATTACACAAAGAAAAACTAGCCGATAACATTACTTTAATCAAAGTTGCGGCTCCGCGGATTGCAAAAAATGCTCAGCCCGGACAATTTGTGGTTTTGCGAGTAAGCGATAAAGGCGAACGCGTCCCGCTAACCATTGCCGAAACCGACCCCGCTAAAGGTGAAGTTACCATTATTTTTCAAAAAGTTGGCGCTACTACCAAAGTTCTTGATACGATGAAGGTAGGAGATGAATTAGTTAATTTATTGGGGCCATTAGGTGCTCCGGCGCATATCAAAAAATTGGGCACCGTAGTAGTAATTGGCGGTGGAGTGGGGATCGCCGAAATACTGCCGGCAATCAAAGCTTATCGAGCAGTTGGAAATAAAGTTATCACTATCATCGGAGCACGTTGCACCGACCTTTTAATTTTAAAAGATAAAATCGAAAAAGAAAGCGACGAATTACATATCATAACCGATGATGGTTCCTGCGGCAGAAAAGGTTTTGTTTCGGATATCTTAAAGGAAATGATCGAAGGCAATGTGAAAATGGATTTAGTTTTTGCGGTAGGTCCGGTGCCGATGATGGAAGTTATTTCCAATATTACTAAACCGCTTAATTTAAAAACCATCGTGAGCTTAAATCCAATTATGTTAGATGCTACTGGCATGTGTGGTGTTTGCCGCGTGATTGTTGGCGGTCATACCAAGTTTGGTTGTGTAGATGGTCCCGAATTTGACGGCCATTTAGTTGATTTTGTGGACTTAAAAAACCGCCTTTCAACTTATAAGACTGAAGAAAAACAAGCCGAAGAACATGTTTGTAAGATTTTAGGAGTAAAAATCTAGTTATGACTGACGATATCAACAAAAGAATTATGCCCGAGCGCGAAGCTGACAACCGTATTAAAGATTTTGAAGAAGTCGCCTTAGGGATTTCTACTGAACAAGCGGTAGCCGAAGCTAAGCGCTGTATTCAATGTAAAAAACCTTTCTGTGTTAAAGGCTGTCCGGTCGAAATTGATATTCCCGCTTTTATTTTAGAAATTGCTAAAGGAAATTTTGACGCTGCGGCAAAAAAACTAAAAGAAAAAAATGCCTTACCGGCAATTTGTGGTCGGGTTTGTCCTCAAGAAGATCAATGTGAAAAGGTATGTATCCTAGGTAAAAAGGGGACCCCGATTCGGATTGGCTATTTAGAAAGATTTGCGGCGGATTGGGAAAGAACGCAGAAGACCGGAGACCAAAGACCAGAGACCAGAGACCGGCCGCCCGACGCCCCTAAAATGGCGGTAGTAGGTTCGGGGCCGGCGGGATTAACTTGTGCCAGTGAACTAGCCCGTAAAGGTTATGCCGTTTCATTATTTGAATCATTGCATCTTCCTGGAGGAGTTTTAAGCTACGGCATTCCCGAATTTCGTCTTCCTAAAGAAATTGTTAGGCTAGAAGTAGAATATATACAAAGCTTAGGAGTAGATTTACAGCTCGACGTACTCGTTGGCAAAACCATTACCATTCAACAGTTGTTTGATGAAGGATATAAGTCAGTATTTTTAGGTGCAGGAGCAGGTCTTCCTCGCTTTATGCGCGTTCCCGGTGAAAATTTAAAAGGGGTCTACTCGGCTAACGAGTTTTTAGTCAGAGTTAACTTAATGAAGGGCTATAAATTCCCCGAATATATGACTCCCGTTAAGATTGGCAAGAAAGTAGCAGTTATCGGAGCCGGCAATGTGGCCATGGACGCGGCACGCTGTAGTTTACGTCTTGGTGCGGATGAAGTAACTATCGTTTATCGCCGTACCGAAAAAGAAATGCCGGCCCGTATCGAAGAAATTGAACGCGCCAAAGAAGAAGGCATTAAATTTGTGCTTTTAAACGCGCCTACCGAAGTTTTTGGTGACGAAAACGGCTGGGTAAAAGAAATGGAATGCTTAAAAATGGAATTAGGTGAGCCCGATTCTTCCGGCCGCCGCCGTCCGGTTCCCATCGAAGGGTCCGAATATAAAATTCAAGTTGATACTATCATCGTTGCCATTGGTCAAACGCCTAATCCTTTGATTCCACATGCAGATCCACGGATTAAAACTGAAAAATGGGGTGGGGTAATTGTGGATGATAAAGGCATGTCTTCGATTCCGGGTGTTTTCTCGGGAGGAGACTTGGTACGGGGTGCGGCGACCGTAATTTCAGCCATGGGTGACGGAAAACAAGCTGCGATTGCAATGGATGCGTGGGTTAATTCCCCTAAGTAAGTAATGCAATTCAAATCAATCATCAAAAAACTCGAATCTTTAACTAATCAAGAATGTATTGACGGTATGGCCCGCTATGGAATCGTTAGCAAAAAGGTGTATGGTGTATCGCTTCCCGAACTTCGAGCTATGGCCGCCAAAATTGGCATTGATCAAAAGCTTGCCGAAAAACTTTGGAAGTTTGGCGCTTACGAAACTAAAATTTTAGCTCCGCTGATTGTGGATCCAAAAAAAGTTGATGATAAATTACTAGAAAAATGGGTTAAAGATTTTGATAACTGGGCGGTTTGCGACAATGCTTGCATGCATTTGTTTCGCAAAACTGACCTAGCTCATAAAAAAGTACGAGAATGGACTAAACGCAAAGAGGAATTTGCCAAAAGAGCTGGCTTTGCATTAATGTCTACCTTAGTTGTTCATGATAAATCTGCCAGTGACGCGCTTTTTATTAAATATTTATCAATTATAAAAAAAGAAGCTACTGACGGGCGCCATTACGTAAAAAAATCGGTCAATTGGGCCCTGCGTACCATTGGCAAAAAAAACAAAAACTTAAATAAAAAAGCCATTGTAACTGCGCGAGAAATAAAAAAACTTGATTCAAAATCCGCAAAATGGATTGCCGCCGACGCGCTAAGAGAATTAACTAGCGAGAAAATAAAAAAAAGATTAAAAAAGTAAACCATGAAAATCATCAAAAGATTTATAATGCTCTTTGTTATTCTGGATAATTTCATCTTAAATTCATTAAAGAAGCTATTTTTTAAAACCAATTGGGTTTTAGGAGGCAAATGTAAGCAATGTGGTAGCTGTTGCAAAAGAATTCTTTTAAAAATGACCCGCAAACAAATTGAGAGCCCATTTTTTACTAAACTTTCGATTAAATGGATAACCTGGTTGTTTGATTTTATATTGTTAGATATCGATCGTAATAATCATTATCTAGCGTTTACCTGTAAGCATCTTAAACCCGATGGAAAATGCGGCAATTATTTCTGGCGCCCTAACATTTGTAGAAATTATCCTCTGGTAGACTACTTTGAAGAGCCCAAGCTTTTACCGGAGTGCGGATTTAAGGCTGAGTTAAGGCATCGAGTATAGTTTCCCCGGCTTGATAGGGAATTTCAAAATGAGGCAGATCAATTAATAATTCTTTATATTGAATTTTAGAGAAGTTGGGAACACACCGTTGAGATAGTTTTTGGCTGGAAAGCGGAATTACTCCGTCACCTTCAAAATACAAAAATAAATAATTTGCCAATCGATGCCAAAATTCTTTGGTGTTATCTAGTATCGAGATATATTCCATTTGTTCGGGAAGATGTTGGCGGTTTAACTCTTTAATAAAGTTAGAATCGGGCCGCATGGCAAAAGCGGATGGCGATAAAAGCACCGCTTTCCTCAAATAACACAATAATTCAATGCCAACCCCAATTAATAAAAATGGCAGAAATAATAGACTTCTTTCAATTATCAATCCTAGAATACTAATGATTATCAGTGCGGCGGGGACAAAATTAAGATAAAGTGCAGGAATGCCGAGGTTTGGAGCACTGAGCAGAATTAATTTTTTGATGCGGTTGTCGGTGGGGTGGTTGGTGATATATTTCCGGGCACTTAGTCCCCCTAAAGAAAAAGCAACTAGATTAATCGGTTGTTTTTTATCTTTAAGAAATTTTTCCAGCTCCAGGGCCTGATCTTCGGGGGAACCGTAGGGATTGGAAAAAGAAATGGCATAGCAGTTATAGCATTTCTCAAGCAAAGTTTTTGTTTTACCCCAAATTTCTGCCGAATCACCTGATCCGTGAATTAAAACTACAGTTTCATTCATATTTTACGTATAACATTCCGGGATAAAGAAAGCAAGTAACTTTACAAAATCTGGTGCCGAACTAAATTTTTGGTGCTATACTTTTTGGCAAAGGGGAAAATGACGCGTGGTTAATATCTCTGAAGAATATTATCGGATCCGAGGAGAAGCCCACCGTGGATGAGGGGCCTTTTCTCAAGGAAGAAAGGAAGCTGATCGATACAGTCGCTGATTTTCTGGGGCACATTATCCAGTACCGCCTGTCGGAAATACAATTGAAAAAGCGGCTGGATGAGCTGGAAATCTTTCATAAGTCTACCGTTGGCTGCGAGCTTAAGATGATGGAGTTGGAAAAGGAGGTTAACTAATTGTTGAAGGAACTGGGCAAAGAACCAAAGTATAAAAAATTATAAGGAAAAGAAAGTCAACAGGCATATTCAAGGAGGTGTCCTGTGAAAATAGAACAAAATATTTGGAACGAGAGAAAAGGTTGGTTAAATGGCCCGCTTGGTGGTTTGGGAGATAAGGCTCAATTAGTGCTGATCTTTTGCGAGAGAGAGCTGCTGAAAAAACAACAGGGCTTGGCGGAGATAAAAAAGGCTTATCCCAAGGCTAAACTGATGGGTTGTTCAACTGCCGGGGAGATCTTTGATACACGAGTAACTGATGACCATCTTGCTATATCAGCAATAAGTTTTGGATCTACCAAGATCCAGGGCGCTCAAGTTGGGATGGCTGAAGTTAAAAACAGCCATGAGGCAGGGGTGAAATTGGCCAAGTCTATTGAGCATAAAGGTCTGGTCCATTTGTTTGTCCTTTCTGATGGTGTGGTGGTGAATGGGAGTGAATTAGTGAGAGGACTGACAGAGAATTTACCGGCAAATGTTGCTATTACCGGGGGGGTGGCTGGTGATGGTGCTAATTTTAAAGAAACATATGTATTTTTTGATCAGGTGCCGCAACAAAAGGTTGTTGCTGTTCTTGGGTTTTATGGCAAAGATCTAAAAGTGGGTTATGGTTCTTTGGGCGGCTGGGATCCGTTTGGGCCATTTCGCCAGGTCACAAAGTCAAAAGGAAATATCCTGTATGAATTAGATGGCAAATCAGCGCTAGGCTTATACAAACAATATCTTGGGGATCAGGCCAAAGGCCTGCCAGCGACCGGGCTGCTCTATCCGCTGGAGGTCCGCGTTAATGACCAAGATCGAGCTGTAGTTCGGACTATTTTATCGGTTAGCGAGCAGGAAGATAGCATGACCTTTGCCGGTGATGTCCCGGAAGGGGCTCACGCTCGTCTGATGAAAGCTAATTTTGACCATTTAATTGACGGGGCACTCAGTGCTGCTAAAGTAAGCCGGGAAATCCTCGGGAGTTTTGAGGCGGAACTGGCTATTCTGATCAGCTGTGTTGGGAGAAAACTGGTCTTGGCCCAGAGAGTGGAGGAAGAGGTGGAAGGGGTGCGTGAGGTGTTGGGTAAACGCCCGGCCCTGATCGGATTTTATTCTTACGGGGAGATCGCTCCTTTTAAGCCGCAGGCAAAATGTGAATTGCACAACCAGACCATGACGATCACTGTGTTGGCGGAGGAATAATTATGGGAGAGCTGCATAGCTTATTAAAACGTCAGTTAAAGAAAATTTATGACGGTGTGGACCTGGTGCCCAAGGAAATTAGCGAGCTTGTTGCAGTAATTAATAATGCTTACCAACAAGCAGATATTGACCGCGGTTTGCTTGAGCGTTCGCTCGAAATTAGCTCGCAGGAGTTATTACAGAATATTTCCGAGCTCAAGCAGGCGGAGGAAGCGCAGCGCAAAAGCGAGGAGCGATTCAAGCAGGTAGCTGAAAACGCTGGTGAGTGGATATGGGAAGTGGATGCCAATGCGGTATATACATATGCAAGCCCGGTGGTAGAAAAAATACTCGGCTATAAACCTGAAGAACTTGTAGGAAAAAAACATTGTTTTGATCTATTTACCCCTGAGACAAGAGAGGAATTAAGAAAAGCCATCTTTGAGATTTTTGCGAAGAAGGGAAGCTTTATAAGATTTATTAATTCCAATGTCCACAAAAATGGCAGCATTGTTTTTTTAGAAACAGGCGGTTGTCCCATCCTGGATGTAAAAGGGAACCTTCTTGGATATAGGGGGGCGGATACGGACGTCACCGAGCGCAAGCGGACGGAGGAAGAAAAAGACAAGCTTTATGAAGAATTAATGAAATACCGGCTACGCCTTGAAGAATTAGTAAAAGAACGTACGGCGGAACTGACAATAGTCAATCAGAAGTTGAAAGAGATGGATAAGCGAAAATCAGACTTTGTAGCCAATGTTTCCCATGAATTTTTAAGTCCCTTGGCAACCAGCAAACAGTACCTTGAGCTTCTTCTTGATGGGGCTGTGGGTAAAATTGGATCAAAACGGCGAGACCGTCTCAAATCAATTGAAAAAAATGTCGACCGGCTAGCCCGCTTGGTTTCAAATATGTTAGACATTTCCAAGATAGAATCAGGCAAGATCGAGCTGAAAAAAGAAAGCGTGGATATACGACATCTTGTTGAAGAAATATTGATGACAAACAAAAATGAGTTTAAGAAGAAGCAAATTTCTCTAAAGAAAGATACTCCTTCCGATATAATTTCAATTTTCGCTGATAAAGACATGCTGACTGAAGTTATAATTAATCTTTTGGATAATGCCATAAAATATACTCCCGATAAAGGCGCTATTACGATCAAGCTTGAAGATAAAGCCGGCGAAGTGCGTTTTGAGATTTGGGATAGCGGTCCGGGAATTCCTCAGGAATATTCTGAAAAAATATTTGATAAATTTGAGCGGATTACTGCAGAACAAAAGGAGGGCACGGGACTGGGCCTCCCGATTGCGAAGGATATTATTGACCTTCATAAGGGAAAAATTTGGGTGGAAAGCCGAGATGGGAAGGGCAGTAAATTTATTTTTACAATACCTAAAAACCTAAAGGAGCCTAAGTGACGGATTGTTCTAATGAGGTGATTCATTATGATAGAAATTCCGGAAAATGAATATAAAAAGATGCATAGTCGTCTAATTGAACTGGAAGCCATTGTGGAATCTGCCCAAGATGCAATTTATATGACCGATTTGAATGGCAAGTTAATCGAGTTTAATGATTACGCTGAAAGTATGACCGGCTATAAGCGGAGTGAATTGGTAGGGTTATCTTATCAGGACATGACTAAAATTATTCCAGTTGAGCAGTTACCAAAAATCGCCATGATTTTTGCAAAATTTACAACTACCGGCAGCTTTGGTCCGGAGGAAATCGAATTAATTAGAAAAGATCACAAAAGGATTCTAATTGAGGTAAACGGGAAGGTGGTTGAGCTCGAAGGACAAAAAGTGCTTGTCGGGATAGCCCGCGACGTTACCGAGCGTAAACAGGTTGAAGGTGCTTTATTAAAGAAAGAAGAAAAATACCGCAATCTCATTGATAAAGCCGGTGATCCCATTGTGATTTTTAGTCGGCTCGGCAAAATAATTCTCATTAACGAACAGTTAACCAAAGAATCGGGCTATCCCAAAGAAGAATTGGAAGGGATGAATGTGTTGTTTGCCCCGATCTTGGACGTAAAGAATAAGGCCATTGCATTAAAAAATTTCTTTGCTCGCATGCGCGGTCAACATATTCCACCGTATGAGTTAGAAATGATCAGAAAAGATGGGTCGCGGGTATCTGTAGAGGTTAAGGCCGTTCCTATCATTGAAGATGGAAAGATTGTGGGAGATATGGCAATTTTGAGAGATCTAACCGAGCGCAAACAGGCAGAAAAAGAGGTAAGGGATAATCAGGAAAGGCTTTCTCTGGCGCAAGCGGTGGCCAATATTGGTACCTGGGATTGGGATATTGTTAACAATACTTTAATCTGGTCGGATACTATTGAGCCGATGTTTGGGTTTAATCCGGGTGAATTTAAAAAGACTTACGAAGCATTTTTAGCCTGTGTTCATCCTGACGATCGTAAGCAGGTTGTCGATGCGGTCAATAACGCGATCGAAAAAGATAAAAAATATGCCATCGAACACCGTATTGTTTGGCCGGATGGTAAAAGTCACTGGGTTTCGGAGACCGGAAAGATTTTTCGGGATAAACAAGGTAAGGCGGTTCGCATGCTGGGCGTAGTGCAGGATATTACCGAGCGCAAACTGGTAGATGAAAAAATTAAAGCACTTTCTGTGTTTCCAGAGGAAAACCCCAATATTGTTATGAAAGTAGATAAGGATGGCAATGTGCTGTATATGAATCCTTTCACCGTCGAATTTATTAGCAAAAATGATTTATTTAAAGCTGATGAAATTCTTCCGTCAAATATTCAAGAAATAATTGATGCGGTGCTCAGTGAAAGAAAAGCCAAAAAAGGCGTTGAGCATCGATGTGCAAAGCGAATTTTTTCGTTTGATTTTTCGCCTTATGTTGAAGACAATTCGGTTTATATATATGGCCGCGATATAACTGCAATTAAAGAATCGCGGTAATTAGGCTATCTTGCTTAGCGTTTGTCTCTCCTGTATAATCGGATAATCTTAAATAACGGAGGTCGACCCGTGTCATTAAATTTATCTAAGAAAAAAGTATTGGAACAAGCCCGCGCCGATGGTATTAAATTTATTTTTCTGCAGTTTATCGATATTTTAGGAGCCATGAAAAGTGTCAGTATCCCGATTGAAAGACTGGAAGATGTTTTAGATAAAGGGATCTGGTTTGATGGTTCCAGCATTCAAGGTTTTGTGCGTATTTGCGAATCTGACATGATTTTATTCCCCGACCCGGATACTTATCGGGTTATTCCGTGGACTACTGCCGAAAAAAAATCTGCGCGTTTTATTTGTGATGTCCACACTCCAGATGGTGAACCTTTTGAAGGGGATCCGCGCTCTATCTTGAAAAGGGTAGTCAAAGAAGCGGAAGCGATGGGATATAAATTCATGACTGGTCCTGAAGTAGAGTTTTATCTGTTTAAAAAGCAAAATGGTGATATTACTACTGTACCGCATGACATCGGGGGATATTTTGATTATACGGCCCGCGATTTAGCTTCTGAAGTCCGCGAAGATATTGTATTAGCTCTGGAAAATATGAATATGATATCTGAGATGAGTCACCACGAAGTTGGACCCGGACAGCATGAAATTGATGTTCGGTATTCGGATGCGCTTTCTTCAGCCGATAATACTATTACATTAAAATACGTCATTAAATCGATTGCGGCTCAACACGATCTGTATGCTTCTTTCATGCCAAAACCGTTATATGGTCAGGCGGGGTCGGGGATGCACGTACACCAATCTTTGTTTGATAAAAACGGCAAAAATGTTTTCTTTGACGCTAACGATAAATATAAGCTTTCGGGAATCGCGCATAACTATTTAGCTGGACAGTTAGCACACGCTCGAGCTTTAACGGCGATTGTGGCGCCCACGGTTAACTCTTACAAGCGTTTAGTTTCAGGCTACGAGGCGCCGGTATACGTTTGTTGGGGGCAGGTTAATCGCTCGGCATTAATTCGAATCCCAAGATATTCACCG
>Ga0180007_10000890_pt1 | contig 44345 bp, 44 predicted proteins | sample MM_PC_MetaG_FD_121122 | JGI IMG/M metagenome (GOLD analysis project Ga0180007, IMG submission 121122) | Groundwater microbial communities from the Aspo Hard Rock Laboratory (HRL) deep subsurface site, Sweden - MM_PC_MetaG | ecosystem: Environmental > Aquatic > Deep subsurface > Groundwater... | reverse complement strand
CTTGGGATGGTGAAATAGATTTTTTCCGTCTCTACGAATTTCCTTTAACTTCTGAAGATGCCCAAGCACTCGCAGAGGCTTGTGGCCAGTATGGGAAATAATTTCCCAAAGGAGGATTAAAGCACCCCCGCGTATGGTTTAAGACCACGCGCGGGGGTTTTTCTTGCTCGCTTATTGTTTGTAGGTTATAATTTAGATAATATTCAAGCACACTTGAGTACTTGTTTGCTTGAACACTTATCTACTTAAAACATTATGCAATACATAAACATTGGATTAATCTTTATCGCAGGACTCAATGTTGGTTTAGCGTTTTTGATCTGGCGAAGGAATCCAAAGAATAAGATTAATATTTCTTACGCCCTTGCTGTTTTGTTTGTAGGAATCTGGACATTAGGCGCCGGAATGTTTCGAGGCGTTGATAACTTGTTTGCTGCAAGAATTTGGACTTGGGTGCAAAATGGATTTGGATCTGTAGCTGCTGTCTCTTTTTATTTTTTTAGTTTATACTTTCCTTTTCAAAAAAAGCAAATATCACTTTTAGCCAAAGTATTAGTAGTCGTCAGTATTATAATTGTTATGTTTGTTGTTGTGGCTCCGGGTGTTTGGTATAGCCAAATTTATTTAGATCCACCGAATAATGATTATGAAATTGCGTTACCTGGTTATTTGTATTTTGTTGTATTCTTTTTGTTTTATATGGGAGGTGCGTTTTATCATTTGACAAGAAAGTACTTAACATCAGAAGGTTTTGTAAAACAGCAGTTAAAAGTAGTAATATATGCGACAGGTTTGTTAAGTATAGCTAGCACTCTATTTAATGTATTATTACCGTATTGGATAAATGTAGAGCAGAATTGGATAGCCCCGTATTTTTCCATAATCATGGTGATAATTTTAACTAATTACATTTTTAAGAAAGAACAGGTATGAGTTTGATAAATATTGGCTTATTATTAATTGCTGGATTAAATATTCTATTAGCGCTGTTAATCTGGCAGAGGAACAAAAAGAATAAAATAAATATATCTTTTGCAATTACAGTAGCAGTAGTTGGCGTGTGGTCTCTGACCATGGGATTATTTAGGGCTTCAACAGATTTTTCTAGTGCTTGGTTGTGGACATGGATTCAGTTTTCCGCAGGAGTATTAATTGTAATTCCATTTTATTTTTTTTCAATATATTTTCCTTTTCAAAAATTGTTATTAAAAAAATGGCACATTGCCATTATTATTTTAAGTATCGCAGTAATACTTTTAGTTATTTTACTGCCAGGTGTTTGGATAAAAGATATTTATTTTGTTGGAGGTGAGCCAGAGTATTTAACAGATAGATGGGGTCTTTTGTATGCAAACTTGCATGTTTTAGTATTTATATTTTTAGCTTTCTATAATTTTTTAAATAAATATTTAGAAAGCGAAGGGTTTACCAAAAAGCAGCTAAGTTATGTTATGATTGCTATGGGTATAATTGCAATTTTTGGACCTTTGTTTAGTACGGTTATTCCGTTTATTGTAGCAGCAAAATCTACACATTGGTTGGGCCCGTATTTTTCTTTGCCAATGGCAGTGTTCTTAAGTTATTTTATATTTAAGAAGGAATAAGTATGTTGTTAATTTTAACGAAAATCTCAGTAATATTAACAGCCATATTTGCTTTTGGCATGGGTGTTTACACTTTATACAAGAATCCGAAAGCTAAGGTGAATCAAATATGGTTTTTGAATAATCTTGTGGTTATGATATGGGCAATTTCTGGTTGTATTATTATGATGACTTCTTCATATGCTACAGGAATACTGGGTGTAAAAATTTCTTTTATCGGAGTTACATTAGCAGTATTGTTTTTTCATTTTGTGACAACATTTTTATTTCAAGAAAAGAGACATAAATTAAAAATTATTATTGGTTATATAGTGCTTGCATTAATTATTATTTTGATTGCTTTTAGTAAATTATTCTTAAAAGATATTAATTATTTAAATGGTTTTGGATATTATGCACTCCCTGGACTGTTGTTTAATTATGTTGTGGTATTTTTTAGTATCTATGTTGTCTACACCTTTTATTTATTATTTAAAGCATATAAGGTAGCAGATGGAATAAAGAAAAAACAAATTTATTATTTAATCTTGGGATTAGGTATTGGATTTTTAGGTGCATCTACTGGCTTCTTGATTAATATATTTGAGGTATTTCCTTATGGATGGCTTTTGGTCCCATTTTATCCAATACTTATATCCTATGGGATGTTTTTAAAAAAGTATTAGTTTATGATTCTTAGCTTAATAAAAATTTCTTCAATAATAACCGCATTTTTTTCATTTGGTTTATGTTGTTATGTGTTGGCTATTAATCCCAAATCGAAAATCAACATTACTTGGTCTTTAGCATGCTTTGCTATTGGATTATGGAGTTGTTCCCATTTTGTATTAATGCAAACCAGATCTGATAATATTGCACAGTTATTTTTATACCCGCTTTATTTAGGAACAATTTTTATACCGATATTTTATTTTCAGCTTATCAAAAAGCAGACGGTGTATTAAGGAAGAAATATTTTTATGTTTTTATTGTTTCTTTGATCGGTTTTTTTGGTGGAGGTACAAGTTTTTTACCTCACACCTTGGGTATTTATCCATATGGACATCTTATCACATGGCTGTACCCTTTGTTGGTCACTTATGGGATATTTTTAAAGAAGTATTAAATGATCGTTTGAGCTTGACATGCATATCTAAGTAACATACAATAAAGATACAAAGAAACACGGCGTAACAACTGTGTTTTTATTTTTAATTTATGGATAGAAGAGAATATTACGTTTACATAATGACGACAAAAAATAACACCGTATTATATATTGGAGTGACAAATGATATTTATAGAAGAGTTCATGAACATAAGCAGAAATCTGCCAAAGGCTTTACCAGCAAATATAATGTTGTAAAGCTTATATATTTTGAGGAGTATGAATATATTCATGATGCGCTTGATAGGGAGAAACAGCTGAAAAAATGGTATAGAAAATGGAAAGAAGAACTGATCAATAAATTTAATCCGGACTGGGAAGATCTAAGTAAGCATTTATAGCATTTATTTTATCCTGTCATTCCCAACTAGATTGGGAATCCAAGCTTGGATTCCGGGTTCTGCCGTCATCACGGTATAATACAGGCAGCCCCGGAATGACAAAAAGGGTTTGAGGATAACAAGAGGAAACAGGAAGAAGAGGCTATGCAATAACGAGAAAGTGGGGGGTTATCTTTTCAAATTTTTTTTAAAATGCTATTATATTTGTATTATGAAAATTTATACTAAAGTAATCTTTATTTTCCTAATCGCAATTATAGCGGTTGGTTTTTTTCCTATTGCTTCAAAATCAGCTCCAAAGCTACTTAAAGCACCAAACAGCTCAACTGTATTTTATTTAGACCAAAATGATAGTTTACATGTTTTCCCAAGTGCTGATGTGTATCGATCTTGGTATGGTGATGATTTTTCGCAAGTAGTAACAATGCCGTTAGAAGAAATAGCCAAATATCCATTGGGAAAAAACATCGTTGTTCGTTCTGGCACAAAATTAATTAAAGTTCGTTCACGTTCTAACGTTTATGCTGTTGAACCCGGAGGTTTAATTCGTCATATTGAAAACGAGGAATTGGCGATTAATTTATATGGAGCAAACTGGGCAAAAAAGGTAATTGATATCCCAGAAGTTTTTTGGTTTAACTATACTCAAGGCGAACCCATTAAGTATGTTTGGCAAATTCCAGAAGGTGTTGTTTATCAAATTCAAGATAAAGATACTTACTATTGGAAAGAAGATTCCTATATTCGGCCTTTTGAAAATTTACAAGCAGTTATAGCAAATAAATATAGTATTGATAATGTGATTGTTGCCACTAATACTTATTATAGTATGTCTAAACCAATTTCTGGTTTGGATAGTTTGGTGTTCGACCCCGCAGAAGAGCCATATGTTGATAGCCGTGATTGTGAGAATAAAGATATTAAAGTAGCCTTTCTTTTTATCAATAAGGGACAGTTCATAAATTCGCAAATAGAAAAAATTGTCACTATCAAAAAGAATTTACCGACAAGCTTTTCTACTGCAACCAAAGGTCTTTCAGAGGTTGATACAGATTTTCCAACTCACGCGTTTACTGACGACGGCTATTTAATAAGAAAAGAAGAAGGCGTAGATCAATTAGTTAAAGATGAAATAGCACACGCTTTTTACAAAAATAACAAAGACATTTTTGATTTCCTAGTTATATTTACTAGCTTTGATGTTTTTAAAGATGATATTACAGCGGATTTTATGCCGATTTCCAATCGCGTTAGTGGTCTTGGAAAACCACTAGTTAACAATTCAAAATTATTTGGTAGTGATGGAAAGTTAAAGGGAATAATCAACATGGGAAATATTGATAAGTATGATATTGCTACAACTTCTGATCTTAACGAAGTTGAATATTACGTCATGCACGAGATATTACACAACTGGAGCGGAGCTACTAGATTTATGGATGAAAGCGGAGTGCGGTCAGAATTACTACTTAGAAAACCAGATAAAGTGCACTGGTCTTATTACGATGGATTTATTTCTCCGTTGGGAGGTTCTGGCTGGCAAGATAATGGCGATGGAACGTTTACTAATATTTTAGCAATCTTATCTGATCCGTATGTAAGGCCTTTTGCAGATATAGATTTATATTTGATGGGATTAATTCCCGCACAAACAGTTGATCCGATTTTCTATTTAGAGCCAACAATTAAAGATGCGTTGGGCAATGTTTTACAAGCAACTGCTCATAGTGTTACTATAGATCAAATCATTGCTGCAGAAGGAGAGTGGAGGTGTGTGGAATAGGCAAGTGACAAGGTAACCTTCAGCTCCGTTCAGGGCGGGCAAGGTACAAGTATTGATGTTTATAAGCTAGAAAGAGGACATGCGGCTTGCAGCTTAAATTTTTAAATAATAAAAAAGCCTTATTTGAAAATTCTTTCTAATGAGGTTTTTTTTGTGTTAAAATTTACCTATGGAATCATTAATTCGATTGTTGATAAGACGATTTGACTATATTGTAAATATATACTACAATTGTTGTGTAAAATTACAACAACAAAAATGTTTAATTTCTCTAAGATTCAAAAAAAAGTTTTAGCATATTTTTTTACCAATCCACAGAAAGAGCATTATTTGCGTGAGTTAGCAAATATTTTATCAATTGATCCTGGCAATCTTTCTAAGAATATGAAGGAACTAACAAAGCAGAGTTTTTTTAATACTAAAAAAGTAGGCACTTCTAAAATGTTTATTTTAAACAATAAACATCCGCTTTATCACGATCTGAAAAAGATAATTTTTAAAACTGAAGGCATTGAGGGAAGCTTAAAAAAAATTATATCTCAATTTTTAACTGTAAAAAAGGCATTTATTTTTGGTTCATATGCACATGGCAATGAAGCACAATTTTCTGATGTTGATGTTATGATAATCGGGCAGGTAGAAGAAGATAAATTAGTATCAGAAGTAAGAATATTGGAAAAAAAATTAGGACGGGAGATAAATTATATTCTTATGACACAACAAGAATTTGATCAAAAAAGAAAGAAAAAAAACCCTTTCTTGGAAAATGTATTAGGTGATAAAAAAATAAGCTTAATTTAGGTATGACAAGAAATTTAATAAAAAAACAAGCATTTAATTATAAACAAATAGATATTTATTTAAAAAAGGCCAAAGAGGGTATTGATAATAGCGAAAAGATTTTAAAGATTTCAGAAGAAGAAGCTTTTAAAGCCACCTATGATGCCATGTTAAAGATAACATTAGCTTTGATGTTGCTTTATAGCGTGCGGCCTAAAAGTCGACCAGGACATCACAAAGCAATGATAGAATTTACAGAAAAGACTTTAGGTAAAGAAAATAAAAATATTATAGTTCGTTTTGATAAAATGAGGCAGAGAAGAAATAAAATAATATATGAGATTTCTATTATTAACTATCAGGAGGCAAAGGAAGCGGCAATTCTAGCTAAGCAGTATCATCTATTAGTTAAGAAGATAGTAGAAAAGAAGAATCCGCAAAAAAAATTGATCTAAGTTATGGAATCACTAACAAAATTCAACAATTTAAGTCAGGCAGAAAAAAAGATAGTGCAGGAAATTAAATCTTTGATAATTCTTGCTTCTAAACAGATATACAATTATTCTATTGATGATGATTTGATATATGTGATTTATCCACCTGAAAACTCAATGGGGGATTATTCTGTACCATGTTATACCTTTGCACACGTTGCTAAAGAACATCCAGTAGAGATTGCCAAAAAATTGCATTCGATAGTATTTGCACATGTAGCGACTAAGAAAAAAGGGTTGATACAAAAAGTAAAAGTTGAGGGACCTTACCTTAATTTTTTTGTTAGCCCAAAATATTTTGAAACCACTTTAAATCAAATCAACAAAGAAAAGGAGAAATTCGGACATTTCAAGAAATCAAAACCAAAAAAAATTATGATTGAATATATCTCTCTTAATACGCATAAAGAATTTCATGTAGGTCATTTACGAAATGTTTGTCTGGGTTCTGCAGTGGTCAATATTTTGCGGAGTCAGGGAGATAAAATTGTGGCTGCAACATATACTAATGATTTCAGCTTGCATGTTGCGCAATGTCTTTGGGGCTGGTTGGATTTTGGACACAAAGAAAAGTTACCAAAAAATAAAGGCAAATACTTGGGACAACTTTATGCACGGTCAGTTCAAAAAATATCTGATAGCCCAACAAGTAGAGTCCAAGCACTAAGTATATTAAAAAAACTTCATGCTGGAGATAAAGAACTAACCAAACTTTGGCAAAAAACAAGTAAATGGAGCTTGGATGAATTTGAAGAAATTTATAAAGAACTAGGAATTAAGTTTGATGCCTATTTTTTAGAAAGTCAGTTTTATCAAGAAGGCATGAGAATGGTTAAAAAGATGTTAAAGAAAAATATACTAACAGAAAGTGATGGTGCAGTAATAGCAGATTTAAAAAAATATGATTTGGGTGTTTTAGTATTTTTACGCAGTGATAGCACCCCCTTGTATCCAGTAGCCGATGTTCCAATGGCACTAGAAAAATTCAAAAAATATAATTTAGACGAAAGTTATTATATTGTTGATGTTAGACAAGGTTTTTATTTTAAGCAATTATTCAAAATTTTAGAGTTGCTGGGGTTAAAAAAATCACTCAAACATATTGATTATGAATTTGTCACCTTGCCAGAAGGAGCAATGGCTTCGCGCTTAGGTAGAGTGATTTTACTTGACGATTTGTGGGAAGAAGTTTACAAACGAGCATATTTAGAAACAAAAAAACGCCATCCAAAATGGTCGGGTACAAAATTACAAAAAACAGCACGGGCAATCTCTTGGGCTGCAATAAAATTTGGCATGTTAAAACAAAGTAACGGTAAAGTAATAGTTTTCGATACAAAAAATTCAACTAAAACAACAGGCTTTACTGGACCATATCTTCAATATATGTACGCACGTATTAGTAGCATATTGAAGAAACAAGGTTCAAGGTACAAGGTTCAAGGTACAATTGACTATACAAAACTAAATACTGAGCATGAACGTCAATTAATTAAACTAATAAGTTCTTATCCGCAAGTAGTTGAATTAACTGCTAATACTTTTGAGCCATTCAACCTAGTTCAATATTTGTATAATTTGGCTTCTAGTTTTTCTTCGCTTTACGAAACAGTACCGATACTAAAAAGTGATAAAGAAACAAAGCAAGCTCGTTTATATTTAATTAAACAAGCGCAGACAGTTTTAAAAAATGGATTGGAATTACTTGGTATTGAAGTGTTGGATGAGATGTGAAGTTTAGTAGTTTAGTAAATTAGTGTTTAAGTGTGTAAGTACTTGAACACTAATTTACTTGCATACTTATTTACTAAACTACTTGCACACTTGCCAACTAATCGTTATAATACACAATGTTCTATGAATAAAAAAAGATTTAAAATTTTAATCGTAGAGGACGACCCCGTACAACTCCCGTTGGTCGTATACGGGGCGAGAAGATGTAATAAAGTTTAATAGTAGTTATTTTTATGCCAAACGTAAAAAAGAAAATATTAATAGTAGAGGACGAAGCTTTCCTATTAGACCTTTATCAAGCCAAACTGGTAAAGGAAGGTTTTGAGGTAGTTACATGCATTAATGGAGAAGAAGGCATCGCTTGTGTTATTGATCACTCTCCAGATTTAATTTTGCTTGATATCTTAATGCCTAAAGTAGATGGTTTTGGTTTGCTTGAAGAAATTAAAAAACTGCCGGGTACAAAAAAAATTCCAGTAATTATTTTTTCTAATCTTTCACAAAAAGAACAAATAGATAAAGGCCTAAAATTAGGTGCTGCGAGTTATATCGTAAAAACTTCTGTTACACCAGCACAGCTAGCGCAAAAATTAAAAGACTTTTTAAAAATTAAGTAATATATTTATGAATCCAACAGTAAACGCAGAAACGTGCATTGGTTGCGGAACATGCGAATCATTATGTGGTGGAGTTTTTAAAGTAGAAGATGACGGCAAAGCGCATGTTGTAGAAGGTGACCACGAAGTTAACAAAGATTGTATTAATAAAGCTGTGGAAGCTTGTCCAGTACAGGCAATTGTAGTATAGTTCTAGAGATTAGAGTTATTAGAGAGATTATAGTTAATTATAGTAACTCAAATCTCTACAATCGCTACAATAACTCTAATTAACTTTCATTTAAAACTTCGCATACGTCAAAAAAAAACGATATTAGTAGTTGATGACCCCGTACAAATCTCACTTCGTTCGATTTTACGGGGCGAGACGAGGAGTTAAAGATCAATAAAATATTATTTTATGGCAAATGTAAAAAAAACGATATTAGTAGTCGATGACCACAAGTTTTTAAGAAATTTTTGGGAAAGTAAATTAAGTGCTAACGATTATAATATCAGAAAAGCATCTGATGGTTTGGAGGCAATTAAAATTGCACGAGTTGAACCACTTGATATAATTTTGTTAGATATTGTGATGCCTCACATGAATGGTTTTGAAACACTAAAGAATTTAAAGGCAGACGAAAAAATCAAAGATATTCCAGTGATTGTTCTTTCTAATCTTGGTACTGACGAAGAAATAAAACAGGGGATGAAATTAGGTGCAATTGATTACATTGTTAAGTCAGACGTTATTCCATCAGAAGTAGAACAAAAAATTAAGAAATATTTAAAGAACTAATTAAAAATAATATGAATACAACAGAAATAGGCAAAGAAGGTGCAGTAATAGAAAAAGATGAGTCTTTAGAGGAAGAGCTAGAAAGTTTAAAGGCAATGTTGGATAAGGAACAAATCCAACTGGGCCGATACCTTAAGAAGCTCTACAAAGATAACCTTAGTAGTTTTGAACAGTTGAAAACCGAACTGACAAATATTATTAATGACGAGAAAACCGTAGCAGAAAAGGAAAAGTGGCAAGATTTGATGAGTGCTTTTGTAAATGCAGAAAAAGAGGGATTTGAAAAAAAATGGAAAATTAAACTCAATTGACCAAACAATTCAATAATGATAAAATGATTTTATCTTTTGTAAAGATTTGATCATTTTTTTATAAAAAAAAGCCCCTAGCAATCAAAGACCGCTAGGGGGTGTAAAAAACTGTCTCAAGTCGATTGTATTGAAGCAGTCTCATTACATGTGTAGATTCGAGCTAAGAAAAATTGTTCTTTCTTTTTTCTGTTGTCGTTTCTGTTTAAGCCATATTAGAAAATATGCAAACCACAAGGGAAGAAATACCTTATGATTACGTGACAAGTCCGCATACATTATTGCCACAGGCACTATAGGTTTACTAACCTGATCATCTTTGATTGTCAAAACATGAGCTTCCACTTCGATTGTTAAAACGCCTCCATGCATTCCCTTTTGAAAGTCTATCTTGCCAGTAGGATATACGGCTTGATCGAGTGGTGTCTTTTTGTCAATTTTAACAAACTGAACCCATATTGTTCCTCGTTGACTGCTGAGTGCTACAATTACATCTACTTTTTCCTTATTTCCATCTTGTTCTAGTATTCCTCTTGCACGGTATTCTACAGTGCGTATACGCATATTTGTTCCCTCCTCTCGGGCGTAGTCAGTAATTTTCAACTATATCTTGTTGTTGAAGACATTACCTCTGTAGTTCCGCCAACAGATCATTAATTGTTACTGGTCTGTGCTGGGTGATTAGATGCCTTGAATTGACAATCCAACATTGATACAAGACAAGAATGGGTCGAAATAATATTATCATTTCTCCATCATGCTCTTGTATCATAAAAACAACCTCATCTTTTTCGAAGATACCATCGTTTCTGAGAAGTATTTTCTTGTGTTTGAGAACATGCCAAATAGTAATATCTCTGTTAGGCTGTAGTAGCCATCCATCTTCTTTTTTCATGAAAAGTGCATCATGTACAGTTATTCCTTTTCTCATCCTTTGCCCTCCTCGAAGTTAATTAATATAAGATTATATAAGTAATTATATTATGTCAAATATTCATTATGTCAAAAACTGTTATATCAAAACTAGAAGAAGTAGTTCTAAAATTTTGGCAGGAAAATAAAATATTCGAAAAATCTCTAGAAAAAAATGACAAGAAAAAGTCATATACTTTTTATGATGGCCCGCCTTTTGCTACCGGTCTTCCTCATTATGGACATATTGTAGGAACAATAATGAAAGATGCTATTCCTAGATTTTGGACCATGCGGGGTTTTTATGTTGAACGTCGCTGGGGTTGGGATTGTCATGGGTTGCCTATTGAAAATATTGTAGAACAAGATTTAAAACTTAAAACCAAACAAGATATAGAAGAGATGGGAATTGATAAGTTTAACGAAACTGCAAGAAAAACAGTACTTCGGTATGCAGATGAGTGGAAGAAGTTTATCCCACGTATAGGTAGGTGGGTAGATATGGAAAACGACTACAAAACAATGGAGCCAACATATATGGAAAGTATTTGGTGGGTTTTTAAAACGTTGTGGGATAAAGATTTGATTTATCAAGGATATAAATCCATGCATATATGCCCTCGTTGTGATACAACTCTTTCAAACTTCGAGGTCACGCAAGGATACAAAGATATTACTGATTTGTCCGTTGTTGCAAAGTTTGAATTAGTTGATGAACCTGGTACTTTTGTACTTGCTTGGACAACCACTCCTTGGACATTGCCAGGAAATGCTGCGTTAGCTATGAGAGAAAAAATCAAATACATCAAAGTAGAATCAGAAGGCCAGAAATATATAATTGCCAAAGATAATTTAGAGACAATTTTTAAAGACCAGCAATATAAAGAACTAGAAAAAGTCAGCGCAAAAGATCTAGAAGGAAAAACATACAAACCACTTTTTGATTATTTTGTTAATGCTGGTTTAGACTACCAAGAAAATATTTATACAATTCAACTAGCTGATTTTGTTTCTGTAGAAGATGGTACAGGTGTAGTACATATTGCTCCTGGTTTTGGAGAAGATGACATGAATTTAGGTAGAGATAAAAAATTACCTACTATACTTCATGTTACGTCAGCTGGAAAGTTTACAGACGAAGTAAAAGATTTTGCAGGTGAGTTGGTAAAACCTAAAGGAGATCCAGCTCAAACTGATGAAAAAGTTGTTGAGTATTTAGAAAAAAAAGGTTTAGTATTTAAATCAGAAAAGTTTGCTCACTCATATCCATTTTGTTGGCGCTGTGATACACCACTTTTGAACTATTCAACTAGCTCTTGGTTTGTCAAAGTAACAAAAATCAAAAAAGATTTAATAAAAAATAATCAAAAAATACACTGGGTGCCAGAGCATTTACGTGATGGCCGATTTGGCAGATGGCTGGAAGAAGCAAAAGATTGGGCAATTTCTCGTCAGCGATTTTGGGGAACACCGCTTCCTATTTGGCAGTGCGAGTGTGGAGAAAATATTGTGATGGGTTCAATACAAGATTTAGAAAAAGCATCAGGTGAAAAAGTAACAGATCTTCATAAACATTTTGTAGATAAAATAGAAATTAAATGTCAAAAATGTCAAAAGCAAGTTAAGCGAATTCCAGATGTTTTGGATTGCTGGTTTGAGAGTGGCTCTATGCCGTACGCACAATATCATTACCCATTTGCCAACACTGATAAATTCGATCCAGAAAAAGGTATAAATTATCCAGCAGAATTTATTGCCGAAGGAGTAGACCAAACTCGTGGTTGGTTTTATACTATGCTTGTTATTTCAACTGCATTATTTAATAAACCAGCATATCTTAATGTTATTGCCAACGGAATTGTACTAGCAGGTGATGGACAAAAAATGTCAAAGCGCTTAAAAAATTATCCAGAACCTGAAACTATTATCGAAAAATATGGAGCAGATGCAATGCGGTATTATTTATTGACATCACCTGTCATGAAAGCAGGAGACTTAAATTTTGCAGAAGAGGGTGTAGTAGAAGTTTATAGAAAATTAATCATGCTTTGGCAAAATATCTTTAGTTTTTATCAAACATATGCAGACCAGCGTGAAGTTAAAAAACTTAAATCAAAACATGTCTTAGATAGATGGATACTCGCTCGTCTTAATCAGCTAATCGAAGATGTCACCAAGCAGATGGAGAATTATGATTTAGTCAAAGCTTCTCGTCCAATACAAGAATTTGTTAATGAATTTTCCACGTGGTATTTACGTCGCAGTAGGTCACGTTTTAAAGGAGATGATCAAAAAGATAAGCAAGATGCCATCAACGCCACACATCACGTATTAGTCGAATTATGTAAAATTGCAGCACCATTCACGCCATTTATCTCAGAATATTTCTATAGACAATTAGTCAACGAAAAAGAGTCGGTTCACCTCCAAGATTGGCCGAAAGCAGATAAAAAACTAATAGATGATAAGTTACTTAAAGAAATGGAAGAAGCTAAAAGAATTGTTGAAGCAGGCTTAGCCTCAAGAGCTGAAGCTGGCATTAAGGTTCGACAGGTCCTTTCTGATTATTGCACTTGTTTGGTCAAAGATTTGAATTCAGAACTTGCTGAAATTGTTTGTAATGAACTCAACATAAAAGAACTTACTTTTGGTGAAAAAGAAGATCTTGATACAACATTAACTCCAGAACTAAAGCTCGAAGGGCAAGTACGTGAATTAATCAGACAGATCAATCTATTGCGAAAAGAAGAAGGCCTTACCATCAAAGATCAAATAGAAATTACATATGAAGGAGATATTGATGAATTAGTCAAAAAACATGGTGGAGAGATAAAAAAGCAAACCTTGACCAATCAAATAAATTCAGGTACAATGAAAAGTCCAAAAGTAGTTAAAATTGATAACATCGAATTAAAATTAAAGATAAAAAGAATATGAACATACAAGAAATTTACAAGCTAGCAATTAAAATGGGGATAGAAAACGATTTGCGTGGCACAAAAGCTGTTCAAAAAATCTTAAAGCGTGCTAAGGAAAAATACGATGTCATGAGTTCAGAAAAGAAAAAAGAATTTGATACAGAAAGACTCACCAATCCTTTTGCTGACACGCGTATTCTTTATGGTGACCCTAAAAAAGAGATTAAAAAAGTATTGGTCGGAGTTGATATTGGTCCAGGTGAAGTTTTAATTGCAGAAAAGCTTGGAGTTGATTTAATAATTTCTCATCACCCATCTGGAAAAGCTTTAGCAGATCTTCACGATGTGATGAACTTGCAAGCGCAAGTGTTGGCAGATTATGGTGTACCAATCAATGTAGCAGAAAGTTTAATGAAGGAAAGAATATCAGAAGTTGCTCGCGGGGTTTCTGCAGTAAATCATCAACGCTCTGTAGATGCAGTAAAACTACTAAAGATTCCGTTTATGTGTATTCATACTCCAGCAGATAATTGTGCTGCCACTTTTTTAGCTAAGAGATTAAAACGCGAAAAACCAGAAACGCTTGGAGAACTTATCAAAATGCTTAAAGATATCGAAGAATATAAAATTGCTTCTCAAAATAACGCAGGCCCAAAAATCTGGGTTGGATCAGACGATACGTCAGCTGGAAAAATCGTATTAACCGAAATTACTGGGGGTACAGAAGGTGCCAAAGGCATTTACGAAAAGATGTCACAAGCTGGTATTGGAACAGTAGTGGGAATGCATATGGACGAAGAACGTAAAAAAAATGCGCAAGAAGCACATATCAATGTAGTAATAGCAGGTCACATTTCGTCTGACTCACTAGGTGTTAACCAAATTTTAGATGAACTGGAAAAGAAAAGAATCGAAGTAATAACTTGTTCTGGTTTAACCAGGGTTAGTCGAGTTAAAACATCCACCCGACGAAGGCGTCTCGATCCGTATATTCATTTTACGGGTCTCGCCGAGGCGGATAAATTAAAGCCAAAAACTAAGGTGAAACCCAAGACTAAGATTAAACCTAAAGCAAAGGTAAAGTCAAAGAAGAAATCAACCAAGAAAAAGAGAAAATAATATGAATATTGAAGCACATCCAGATGATGAAACTCAAGCTCATTGGGAAGCTAAGATGGAAAGAGGTTGGCGAGAAGGTTATGGTCCGGATGAAGAATTAATGGATTTTATCGAAAAAAACCGTGAAGAATTCGGAGAAGAAATTTTAGATATTGGTTGTGGTAACGGAAGAAATCTAGTGCCTTTAGCGGAGAAAGGTTTTAAAATGTCGGGAGTAGATATAGCTCAGGCAGGTATAGACAAAACTAAGGAAAGACTTGATAAGCAAAATTTGGATGCTGTGTTAAAACAGGGGAAAACAATTGGTTTACCTTTTGAAGATAAAAGTTTCGATTCATTATACACTATAGGAACATTTCACCATAATATATGGGAAGAAATAAAAAAATCTTTTGAAGAAGCCAACAGAGTATTAAGAGATAATGGTTTTTTCTTTTTTCACGCAAGGTCTATTAACGATACCTCTAGACCCAGAGAAGCAATCGATGATGAAAAAGAAATTGGCTTTACAGCTAAAGATACGTCAGGCGGTAAGCAAGGCGTAATCCAGCATTATTTTACAGAAGACGAACTGAAAATGTTGGCAAATGATCACGGATTTGAAATTGTAGTACCACCACACGAAGAATTCAGGCAAGAACCGGATGACCCGGACCCAGAACACAAGCGAGCAAGAATATATACGGTATTTAAAAAAGTAAAATAATCATAAATAAAAAATCCCGCCTTCCCGGCGGGGTTTTGCTTTTTTATAAATTATTTTAAGTAACCCAAGTTTCCATACTTGAGCGCCAAAGGGTTTGTGCTGGGTCGGGTATGCCTGTCCGCCTTTGGCGGGGAAACCCGACCTACTGTATACAGAATCAAATAGGGTGAGGGAAGATTAACTAGCGTAAATTTCTGCCACGGATTTACCCTCGTGAATATTTTTTATAGTTTTAGAAAGTATGGGTGCTAAAGAAACTTGTATGAACCACTTGTTCTTTTTTAGGAACTTATTACCTAAATTAACACTATTTGTTGCAATGATTTTTTCCAGTCCATACTTTTTGTGCAGCATGGTAAATTTTTCTGTAGCTTTGTTACTAAATATCGGATGGGTTACGCAACCAATTATTCTGTTGGCTCCTTTTTGGTGTAAAGCTTTAACTACACTTTCAAAACTGCCGCCAGTATCAATCATATCATCAATTACAATAATATTTTTATCCTTCACGTCAACAAGTACTTGAGTTTTAGCTACAGTATTTATCTTGGAATAATTTCTTTCTTTCCAGCAGACATTTAGGTCGAGCCCCAAACTATTAGCCCAATATTTTGCGCGACCTGCATTCACGTCAACAGAACTTACTATCCACTGGTCTGGATCTATTTTTCCCATTATTTTTTTGCAGGCCTCCATCAATGGTGAAAAACTCGAAAGATTATCACCTTTGCCATTGAAAAAACCAATAGAAGTTGAGTTATGAATATCAACTGTGATTATTTGTTGTGCTCCAGCGTTCATTAGTTCATTAGCAACTCTTACCAGCTGGATGCCTTGTCTTTGTTTAGCTTTGTGAGCACGAGCCATTGGCATAAGAGGAATTATCAAAGAAATATGTTTAGCTTTAGCAGTAAGTGTAGTATAGAGTGCAGATTTAATGTCTTCGTATTGTTCCATTACAGAATTACCTAGTGTTAAATCACGTTGGGTGACAATAAATACGTCTTGTTCGCGTACGCTTTCTAAAAGTATAGTTTCACTTTCACCATCAGCAAAATGATCCACTCGTATTGGAGTGAGTGGAGTTTTTAGTTGCTTGGAAATTTCAGATCCAAGCTGAGTTCCAGCTTCTGTGGCAATAAGTTTTAGTTTTCCTCTACTCATGTTGTAGGTTACAAATTACTAATGTGATACTAATATACGAATTATGTATCAACTCTGCATTCGTAATTAGTATATTCGTATGTATACGTAACTTGTAATTTTATTTTACTATACATTTGGCAAAAAGAAAAGCGCCCGATCCTTTCATAACTTCTAGCTATCTAGAAAGGTTCGGGCGACGTGACTACAGCACAGGTTGGAGGTTGGAGAAGATTTTGCAGGATTTTTAATTCAGCTTCGTATTTGTCTCTCACCCTAGAAAGTTTTGTTTGCCTTGTTTCTAGCAGGCTAGCGATATTTGATACTGCTTGTACAAGTTCTTCTTTTTTTTCTTTTGTGGTGGGTACGAGACGATTGTGTTCTGCGAAGTGTTCCTTGGCAATTGTTCGCGCTGCAGAAAGCTGTTTGTTTGTTCTGCCTTTTAGGGCATTCTTAGTCTTTTGCAGGAAAACGAGAATTATAGTCTTTTGAAATACTTCTGTGAGGATATCTTCTGCTTTTTGTCGCAACTTGCCAAACTCTTCATAATTTTCTTCAATTTTGGCTAACCTTTTTTTCCGGTCCTCGATAAACGTTTTACAGCTACGATGCTGTTCCCATCTTCTTTTTCGATTGCTTTGCTTCCAGGTACGTTGTGGGATAGAGCTGTAAAATACTATGCCTGTTTCTTCGTCAATTGCGATTATGGTTCCTCTGCTGTTGTGGATCTCTTTAGCGTTTGTTTTGCCACCATTTTTTAGTGGTATGACGATAAACTCTTCTGTAGCAACCATCTCTTTCACCTCCAATCCATGTAAACCCTCCGTTGACTTATAATTAAATACTAAAAAATTGCCTTTGTCAAGTCTTAGATTTGTGATAAAATAAAGTAAATATGATTTCTTATCTAAGGGGCAAAGTTAAATACATTAAGCCGATTTCCAAAAAGGATAATTTTTTTATTTTAGATGTCAATGGGCAAGGTTTTAATGTGTTAAGTACTGCTACCCTAGTTCATAAGCTTAAAATAGATCAAGAGACAGAAGTCTTTACTTATATGGCTGTACGAGAAGATGCACAGGAATTATTTGGTTTTGCTACTTGGCCAGAAGTTGAGTTTTTTAAACTGCTTATTAGTATTTCTGGTATTGGTCCCAAAAAAGCATTATCAATTTTAGAGCAAGCAAACATAGCAGATATCCAAAAGTCAGTTTTGGCAGATAAACCAGAAATGTTAGTAAATGTATCAGGGCTTACAAAAAACATGGCAGAAAAAATTGTTTTAGGTTTGCAGAATAAATTAAAGGATTTAACAATCAAAGATATCAAAGGAGGAAAAGATATTATGGATGATTCTGAAGTTGTTGAAACACTGATGGCTTTGGGATTTTCTGGACAGCAAGCGAAGTCTGGGGTGTCAAAGCTTTCAGATAAAGTCAAAGACAAAGATTTGAGAATAAAGGAAGCATTGAAGATTCTTGGTAATACTAAGTAAGTGAATTAGTAAATTAGTAGTTAAGTACGAAGCTTTAATAGATATTAGTAAACTAAATACTAATTTACTAAAATACTAAAATACTAAACTTATGATCGACGATCACATCGACTACGGAGTAATGGGCCCTAGTGGGAAAAAATATTCTACACTATTTTTTATTTTAGGAGTATTCGGTGCGCTGGCAATTAGAATGGTTTTAATTTTAACTCATGTTAGCCAGTTTTGGTCTAGTTTTGCTTGGTACATGGCTATGATTTCGTATATATTTTTTTACCATCATCGATATGCCGTAGAAAAACAGCGGCAAGAAATTATTACCAAGTACGATTTGATAGAAAAATTTAGAAAAGAAGAACTTGGGGATTTAGAAAAAAATATGTGCCTAATGCTCTTGAACTCTGTTGCCAGATCTAAATCAAGATATAATTTGCTTGTTTGGTATATTATTACAATATTTACTTTGATACTAGCATCAGTAATAGATTTAGTTGCTTATTTAAAATAGAATGAAAAATATAGTAAGAAAATTTACTCCCAAATTTGTTATATCTCTTTATCATATTACTTTAGCAATACTTGCTAATTTTTTTTACTTTTTGCCATCGCGTAAACTAATAGTCATCGGAGTTACTGGTACTGCAGGTAAGTCAACCGCCATTGAATTAATAGCTAAAGTGTTAGAAGAAGCAGGAAATAAAGTTGGTATTGCATCCACAATAAAATTTAAAATTGCAGACATTGAAAAACTCAACGACAAAAAGATGACTATGCTTGGAAGGTTCCAGCTGCAGAAATTGCTATATCAAATGGTAAAAGCTGGCTGTCAATACGCTTTGGTTGAAACAACTTCCGAAGGAGTTAGGCAGTTTCGTCATCTTGGAATTAATTATGATGTTTTAGTATTTACTAATTTATTTCCAGAGCATATTGAATCTCACGGTAGTTTTGAAAAGTATAAAGAGGCCAAAGGTAAATTGTTCAAACACCTAAAAAGATGCCCAGCAAAGAAGGTCAACAACAAGAAGATCAAGAAAGTAATAATTGCCAATATTGACGACGAACATGCAAATTATTTTTTAGGTAACTGGGCAGAAGAAAAGTATGGTTTTTCTGTTGACACAACTAACAACGAAAAGACATCCATTATAGTCAAAGCAGATCAAGCAGCGCAAACAAAAAATGGATTTGAATTTTTGGTTGGTGTTACTAAATTTGAAGTTCCTCTTTATGGTGACCACAATGTCTATAACGCGATCGTAGCAGTCACTGTTGGCTTATCGCAAGGAGTTAATTTAGAAATAAGTCAAATAGCATTGAGCAAAGTCAATTTAATTCCTGGTAGAATTGAATTTATTGATGAAGGTCAGCCCTTTAAAATAATTGTCGACTATGCTTTTCTACCAGAAGCGCTAGAAAAACTCTACGAAGTAGTCAAGTTATTAAAATCAAAAAAAGTAATTCATGTTTTAGGTTCTGCCGGCGGGGGACGTGATGTTGCGCGTCGTCCAAAACTTGGTAAACTTGCTGGAGAAAAAGCAGACATAGTCATCATCACAAACGAAGATCCATACGACGAAGACCCAAAACAAATAATTAATCAAGTTACAGCGGGTGCTGAAGGCGCTGGTAAAAAGATAGATCACAATTTATTTAAAATTACAGATCGTCGTAAAGCCATCAACAAGGCGCTGTCACTAGCAAAAAAAGATGATGTAGTTCTTATAACAGGCAAAGGATCAGAGCAAGCAATTGCAGATCCAAACGGCAAGTTAACTCCTTGGGATGATAGGAAGGTGGTTCGGCAGCTTTTAAATAAATAAAATATTTATGGAATTTTTTTTAAGTAGAAAAATTGTCATCATTTTATTTTTGGTGACATTTTTTTTAATCCAGATTATTCCTTTTTTCATTTGGTTAAATAGAACACAGCTGCATGTGGCTTTTGATGAATCAGTTCATTTAATGATTGCCCTAGATAGTTACAATAAAATTTTTCATCATAATGATATTACTTCTCAACAACTTCAATATATTTATTCAAGTTATACATATTCAAAAAACAGGTATCCACATTTGTTTCATTGGTCAACATTACCTTTTTTTTATTTTTTTGGTGTTAGTCCTAAATCTGCCGTTTTAGTTAATGTTGTTTATTTCTTAATCCTTTTAGTTAGTGGTTATTTTATTGGAAAAAAATTATCAAGCAAAAAAGCGGGTTTATTAATTGCATTTTTGTTGTCTTCACTTCCGATGTATGTTTTATTATTAAAATATTACCTAATTGATTTAAGTTTAGTTTCAATAATTGCATTAACCACAGCCTTATTATTTTATTCACAAAATTTTAGAAAAACTCCTTTTGCTTTTTTTGCAGGAGTTACATTTGGCCTCGGGTTATTAACTAAACAACCATTCATATTGTATATTTCTATCATACCTCTTGGCTTTTTTGCGACGGGTTTATGTACTCAAATTAAATCAAAAAGAATAAATCGAACTTTTTTCCTAAATTTATTTTTATTTGTTTTACCAATAATTATTATTGCGGGAACGTGGTATTTTAAATATTTTGGCTTGGTAAAAATATATTATAAAGATTTTCTTTTCGGCGGTGTGGCTGAAGGAAATGCCTTAATTACACAACCACAAAGCTATCTATTTTATTTCTGGTCAATTTTATTTGGTTTCGGATTTTGGTATTTAATTAATTTTATCTTGGCTAGCTATTTAATATTTAAGAATAAGAAAAGTCAATATTATTTGTACATATTAAATATCGTATTTATCTATTTAGCAGTCAGTTTGATTTTTACAAAAGACCCTAGATATATTGCACCAGCATTACTTTTTTTGACTATCGTAACAGTAGTAGGCTTGGAGTTGATAAAGAATAAAAAAATTAGTAATGTAATATTTGCTCTGTTAATTATTATTGGTTTCATCCAATTACATCTATCAATGTTGCTAGTTGATAAGTATTCATTCTATGCACAAAATGAACGTTTTACTTCTGTTGCAGAGAGTATAAAAACAGAACAACCAGTTGGAGATTTTAGCATTGAAAAAGTATTAAAACTAATTCAAGCTCAAGATGCAGACAAAAAAGAATATTCCACTATTTGTTTAGCAATCCAAACTCTACATATAGAAAATAATAATGTTGCCTATTTTACTTTTCAAAATGATTACTCATTTGCCAGCGTTGATGCTTATTCTTGCGATCCATTATTATATGATTATGTAATTTCTGGGCCAATATATAAATACATACCATATTCAGATTCAGTGGAAAAGATAAAAAATATCTTATATGATAATATTGAAAAATTTGAGTTAGTTGGTAGTGTGCAGATATATAAAGAGCATAGTATTAATGTATATAAAAACAAGATTGAAAAAGAAGCAAGAAAAAAAATAAATTAACCAAGTCGTAGCTAGAGCTGAAAGTGTGGGGAAAGAAGTGGGTCAAAATCTTTTTAAACACAGATCGCTATAAAGCAACTGCTAAAGTTTTGTCATTAGTAAAAAAATATGATATTGTTTTTATAACAGGCAAAGGATCAGAGCAAGCAATTGCAGATCCAAACGGCAAGTTAACTCCTTGGGATGATCGAAGAGTTATTAAAGAAGAATTAAAAAATATCGGGTAGGCGAGGTCCCTTGATCTCGCCAGTATGCAGATCGGGTCAAGGGTCTCGATTTACCCTGCAATTATCAAAAAGAAAAGGAACCCACACTATGCAGGTTCCCATAATTACGACCTTAGTCAAACGACAGCTTCTTTTAAGAATTCTTTCATTGCCGTCGCATCTTCAGCAGCCTCTTGGCGAGAAATTGCTTTTCCCAGCACATGATAGCCACCACGGGAGTCCCCAGAATGAGGATCAATAGGAAGGTTCTGTTTTTTGCGCCATTTCTCAATCAAACTGGGAGTAAGATCATCTTCTTCGACACCCAAGGCTTGAGCAGCTAGTATTCTGGCAGTTTCTTTAAGGCTTCCACCCATTAGTAACCCCTCCTTTCCTTAGTCGTCATGTATCTTTTTTCATTAATATTTTATCATAAAATAAGATATAATTCTAATACTCAACGGGTAGGGTAGCCTTTAGGCTGCCCGTAGCTACAGTCGGCCTGAAGGCCGACCTACCCGAAACTGGTTTATCATAAATTAACCATATGCCTAACCCCTCACAAGACTTCTACTGGGAACGACTTTTCATTTTAAGTTTGATCGGCGCGGGAACGGGAGCTTCTATTTCTTATCTATCTGGTATTGATTGGAGAATACTTGTTGTACTTGGTGTGGCAGTTGCAGCATCTTTTAGCACAGTTATGCAAGCAGATAAAGTTTACGGGATAAAACCAGAAAAAAAAGGACCTCCGCTTTCAATAGAAAAGATCACAAAAGAACAATTTGAAGAACAAATGCCCGATGATTTTAAAGATTTTGAAAAATAGGGTTAAACCCTGTCACCCATCACAAAAAAGGCGGTCTTTGAATGGGAAAATTATTTTACCATCCATTTCATGAGCTAGAAGGATGTGTGTTTTGTGGATGACGGGGTAAACTGGGGAAAACTTGTTAAGAAAGTTATCATCATAATATTAAAAATTAGCTAATTTTAGTAGTATTTTGTATAAATTGGACAATTAAGCTAAATTCACTCTAATAATATTTGACAATTAATAAATTCTCTGTTATTATCAGTAAGTTATCAAAATTGTCGAATTTTCGATTTTCACATACTTCTCATGTGAGAAAAAGACCGCTATCGAACAAACGTTATATTATTTTAAACATCCAAAGTAGTGGGCTTATTTTTTTCTCAAAAATAAATATTTAAAATTAAACAAACTCGTCCCGCGGGCGCGGGAGGAGATATTTTAGTGTAAAATATTATCTTGGTATGATAGAACGTAAACGTTTTACAAAAATTCATCAAGCTTTGCCCTTACCTGATCTTATTGAAGTTCAGAAAATTTCTTATAAATGGTTTTTAGACCAAGGGCTTAAAGAACTCTTTGATGAGGTCTCTCCAATCAAGGATTTTATTGGACGAGATTTAGAAGTGTCTTTTGAAAAATATACATTAGACGAACCAAAATTTGACGAAGTCACAAGTCGTTCCAAGAATTTAACTTTTGAAGCTCCGTTGCGTGTGCAGGCAAAGTTAGTTAATAAGCGAACAAATAAGGTAATCGAACAAGAAGTTTTCTTAGGAGATTTTCCTTTGATGACAGATCGAGGAACTTTTGTTATAAATGGAATAGAACGAGTTGTTGTATCTCAGTTGATTAGATCAGCTGGGGTATTTTTACGTCTGAATTTGTTGGCAACAGAAAATATTATGGTGCAAAAGTAATTCCTAATCGTGGTTCGTGGCTAGAGTTCGAAACAGATCAAAACAATATTATTTGGGTAAAAATAGATCGAAAAAGAAAAGTAGCAGCAACATCATTACTGCGAGCTTTTGGATATGGTTCGGACGAAGAAATTTTAAAGATTTTCGAAGATGTAGACATCTCACCCAATGCAAGTTACATCAAATCAACACTCGGTAAAGATTTATCAAATAACGAAGCAGAAGGATTAATCGAAGTATACAAAAGAATTCGTCCTGGAGATTTAGCAACAGCAGATAATGCAAAATCTTTAATCTATTCTATGTTTTTTAATTTTGATCGATACGATTTTGGACGTGTTGGCCGATATAAATTAAATGAACGTTTTAGTTTAGATGTACCAAACATCAAAGAGAACCGAGTTTTAAGAATCGAAGACTTAACTTCGATTATTAAAGAAATTATCAAACTAAATAATTCACAAAAAGAAGCAGACGATATTGATCACTTAGGCAACAGAAGAGTAAGAGCAATCGGCGAACTTGTTCAAAACAAATTTAGAATTGGTTTAGCTAGAATGGAAAGAATTGTTAGAGACAGAATGAGTACCATTGATATTAACGAACTTACACCAAACAGATTAATCAACGCGAGGCCAGTAATTGGATCAGTTAAAGAATTTTTTATGTCTTCCCAGCTATCTCAGTTTATGGACCAGACAAATCCTTTAGCAGAACTCGAGCACAAACGTCGTTTATCTGCCATGGGACCAGGTGGACTTTCTAGAGAACGTGCAGGTTTTGATGTTCGTGATGTACACCAAACTCACTATGGAAGAATTTGCCCAATTGCCACACCAGAAGGACCAAATATTGGCTTAGTTGGACATCTAGCAACTTATGCCAGAGTAAATGAATATGGTTTTATTCAAACACCTTATAGAAAAGTAATTCACGACCCAAAAAATGTTGCAGCAGATACCGTTGGAGAAATCGTGCGACAAGATATCATAAATCCTCAAACCAAAGAAGTAATTTTAAAACTAGGCGAAACAATTGATAAGCAAAAAGCTAAAGAATTAGAAAAAATTCAAGAACTAAAAACAATACCAGCTAAACCAAGAGTAACAGAACAGATAGATTATTTAACAGCTTTTCAAGGAGAAACAGCAGTTACTACCGCTGCAACAACCCCGCTTGATGAAAACGATTATTTTTCCAAAGAAAAAGGTGAAGTTAGGCGTTATGGAGAACCAGAATTTGATTATCTGCACAGAGTTGATTATATGGATGTTGCACCACATCAAATTATTAGTTTAACAACTGCCTTAATTCCATTTTTAGAACATGATGATGCTGTTAGAGCATTAATGGGATCAAATATGCAACGCCAAGCAGTGCCTTGTGTTGTACCAGATTCCCCAATTGTTGGTACTGGCGTTGAGGCAAAAGCAGCAGAAGATACTGGACACTTAGTACTTTCACCAGTCGATGGAATAATCAAAGCAGTTTCTGGAGATAAGATAGAAGTTTCTGGTAATGATAAAAAAGTACATACATTCAATTTAAATAAATTTGTTAGATCAAACGCTTCTACTAGTATTAATCATCGTCCAATAGTTAACACCGGACAAAAAGTTAAAAAAGGAGAAGTGTTAGCAGATGGTGCTGCAACCGATCATGGTGAACTTGCTTTGGGGCAAAATATTATGTGTGCTTTTATGTCCTGGGAAGGCTATAACTACGAAGACGCAATTATTGTTTCCGAAAGACTGGTTCGTGACGATAGATATACATCAATTTATATTGAAGATTTTCAAATAGAAGTTAGGGATACAAAATTAGGTCCAGAAGTTATCACTTCAGATATTCCAAACATATCAGAAGAAAAATTAAAAGATTTAGATGCTGATGGCGTGATTCGAGTTGGTGCTGCTGTATCCTCTGGAGATATTTTAGTTGGAAAAATTACACCAAAAGGCGAAACAGAACTTTCGGCAGAAGAAAAATTACTGCGAGCAATTTTTGGAGAAAAAGCTCGTGATGTTAGAGATAGCTCATTATATTTAGAACACGGCGAGCAGGGCAAGGTTGTTGATATAAAAGTTTTCTCTCGTGATAATGGAGACAAACTTTCTTCTGGAGTAATACAGATGATTCAAGTTTCAATTGCCAATTTAAGAAAAATACAAGTTGGAGATAAAATGGCTGGACGACATGGAAACAAAGGTGTAGTTTCTATTGTCTTACCAATAGAAGACATGCCATTTTTAGAAGATGGTACGCCAATTGATATAATTTTAAGTCCTTTGGGCGTTGTTTCTCGAATGAATTTAGGACAAATTTTAGAAACTCATCTTGGTTTAGCTGCACATAAGCTTGGCTATAAAGTAGTTAGCCCTGCACTTGATGGAGTAAAAGAAAAAACAATTCGAGAAGAGCTGAAAAAAGCAGGCTTTCCAGAAGATGGAAAGATGCAGCTTTTTGATGGTAGATCTGGCGAACCTTTTGAAAACCGTATAACCGTAGGACAAATATATATGATGAAGTTAAACCATATGGTAGAAGATAAAATTCATCAACGTTCAATCGGTCCATATTCATTAATTACCCAACAGCCTTTAGGTGGTAAGGCGCAGTTTGGCGGACAGCGTTTTGGAGAAATGGAAGTTTGGGCTTTAGAAGCATATGGAGCTGCACATTGTTTGCAGGAAATTTTAACAATCAAATCAGACGATGTACCCGGAAGATCAAAAGCCTATGAATCTATAATCAAAGGTGAATCAATTAAGAAATTAAATATTCCAGAAAGTTTTAATGTTTTACTCCGTGAATTAAATGGACTTTGTTTAAATGTAAATTTGATAAAAGAAGAAGGAGCAAGAGAAGTAATAGTAAAGGAACCAGCATTAGAAAAGCCAGAAAAAATTAAAGCAGAACTAGAAGAAGAAAAATCAGACACCAAAGAATCTAAAAAAGAACCTTCGTTTGACTCAGGACAGGAAAAAAAGGAAAAAACTAAAGAATAAATTGATGAAAAAGAAGTAAAAGCTCAAAAATAACTATGTTAGAACCACAAAAACAAATTGAATTCGACGCTCTAAAATTAACTTTGGCTTCACCAGAGCAAATTTTAGATTGGTCGTTTGGCGAGGTAACAAAACCAGAAACAGTAAACTATCGTACTCAAAAACCAGAAAAAGATGGTTTGTTTTGCGAAAGAATTTTCGGGCCATCAAAAGATTGGGAGTGCTACTGCGGAAAATACAAAAAAATCAGATATAAAGGAATAGTTTGCGATAAATGCGGAGTAGAGGTAACTCGCGCAGTAGTTAGGCGTGAAAGAATGGGCCATATCGAACTAGCTGTACCATGTTCTCATATTTGGTTTTTACGTGGTGTACCATCAAAAATTGGTTTGATGCTTGATCTTTCACCACAAGCTTTAGAAAAAGTAATGTATTTTGCCAATTTTATTATTACTAATGTTGATGAAGATTTAAAGAAAGACACAATTGAACAAGTCAAACAAGAATTTAAAGCTAAAAAGAAAAAAATTGAAAATGAATATCAGCAGCAAATGGCCATGACAAAAAAGAAAATTCTAGAAGACAACAAAGATAAAAAAATGCAAGAAACAGATTGTCTGATTGATACAGAAATGAACAAATTAAACGATCGTAAAAAAGAAAAAATAAGAGAACTAGAAAAAACTTTGCAGCTAGCAGAAACAGAACTAAAAGAACTAAAACCATTAAAGATAATTTCTGAACACATCTATCAAGACCTTTCAATAAAATATGGACATATTTTCGAAGCTGGCATTGGTGCAGAAGCCATACGTAAATTACTGGTAGAAATTGATATTGAAAAACAAGTAGCCGAGCTTCGCGAAATTATTAAAAAAAGTCGAGGGCCTGTAAGAGAAAAAGCACAAAAGAGATTGCGCTTAGCAAAAAATTTAGCAAAAAACAAGCTTCGACCAGAATGGATGATCCTTTCTGTTGTACCAATCATCCCCCCAGATTTAAGACCAATGGTTCCTTTAGATGGTGGACGTTTTGCCACATCAGATCTTAACGATTTATATCGAAGGATAATTAATCGGAATAATCGTCTTAAACAACTAAAAGAACTAAACGCACCAGAAGTAATTTCTAGAAACGAAAAAAGAATGTTGCAAGAAGCCGTAGATGCTTTAATTGATAATTCTGCTCGACATGGAAAAACTGTTGTAGCATCAACTGGCCAAAAACGCATGCTAAAATCTTTAGCTGATATATTAAAAGGTAAGCAGGGTCGTTTTCGTCAAAACTTACTTGGAAAAAGAATTGATTATTCAGGAAGATCTGTAATTGTTATTGGCCCAAAATTAAAATTACATCAATGTGGAATTCCAAAAAAGATGGCTTTAGAACTTTTCAAACCATTCATTATAAGTCAACTTATCAAACGCGAATATGTTCATAATGTTCGATCAGCTAGTCGTTTAATTGATTCAGGTAAAGAAGAAGTTTGGGACATTCTAGAAGAGGTTGTAAAAGATGCTCATGTTTTACTAAATCGTGCTCCTACACTTCATCGTTTAGGTATTCAAGCTTTTAAACCAGTTTTAATAGAAGGTAAAGCTATTCAAGTTCATCCTTTAGTTACTTCTGCTTTTAATGCAGATTTTGATGGTGATCAAATGGCTGTACACGTTCCATTAACAGAACAAGCAAAATGGGAAGCAGAAAATATTATGCTTTCTGCAAAAAATTTATTAAAACCTGCAACTGGTGATCCAGTTGTGACACCAACTCAAGACATGGTTTGGGGAATTTATTACTTAACAGCTATACAGGAAACAAAACAAGAACCAAAATATTTTACAGATACAAAAGAAGCTCTACTTGCTTATCAAACAAAACAAGTTAGCGTACAGCGACCGATAAGATTAAAAGTAGAAGAAGTTGCAAAAAAAATTGAGCCAAAGGTTAAGAGTGGCGAAAAATATATTGATACAAGTATTGGAAGAATACTTTTTAATCTTGTGCTACCAAGCAATTCACCTTTTTATAATAAGTTGATAGATAGCAAAGGCCTACGTGAACTAGTTGGTCAGTTGTTTGTTGAATATGGAACAGAAAAAACCGCTGAACTGTTAGATGATATTAAGGTTCTAGGATTAAAACATATCACTGCTTCTGGTTATTCTTGGGGAATGGATGATATTCCAACACTTGGTATCAAAAAAGAACTTATTTCTAAGGGAGATGAGAAAATTGCAGAAATAGAAGAACAATACGAAACAGGATTATTAACAGATAGCGAACGCCATTCAAAAATTATTGAAACCTGGATGGAAGTAAAAGATAGAATTGTAGAACATTCACGAAAAGCTTTACCTTCTTCTGGCCCAGTGTTTTCGATGGTAGAATCTGGTGCACGTGGTTCTTGGTCTCAGCTTATTCAGATTATGGGAATGAAAGGCCTTGTAACAAACCCAACTGGTGAAATTATCGAACTTCCTGTAAAAGGTAACTTTAAAGAAGGTTTTGATGTTTTGGAATATTTTATTTCTACTCATGGAGCTAGAAAAGGACTTTCTGATACTGCTTTACGTACTGCAAATGCTGGATATCTAACCAGAAGGTTAGTTGATGTTTCGCAAGACATTGTAATCGGTAATTCAGATTGTAAAGATACAGAAGGTTTAAGACTTACTAAAAAGGGTAGTGAAGAATTTTCATCATCAGTTGCAGATAGAGCTTTGGGTAGAGCAACTCTAGAAAGTGTAAAAGATAAAAAAGGAAAAATCATAATTAAAAAAGGAGAAATCGTCACCAAAGATCAAGCTCAAAAGATTAGAGATTTAGATTTAGAAGAACTTAAAGTAAGGTCTGTAATGAGTTGTAAGGAATTTAGAGGAGTGTGTCAAAAATGCTATGGCATTGATCTTGGTTATAATAAGCTGGTAGAACCAGGTACTGCTGTTGGAATTATTGCGGCACAAAGCATTGGAGAACCAGGTACACAGCTTACTATGAGAACTTTTCATACTGGTGGTGTTGCTGGTCTTGATATCACCCAAGGTTTACCCAGGGTAGAAGAAATTTTTGAAGCCAGAAGTCCAAAAAATAAGGCAGTTGTTTGCGAAGAAGATGGAAAAATCAAAATCGAACAAGCAAAAAATGCACAAGGCCAACTAAGTAAAAGCCGAATTGTGAAAGTTTCGTATAGTGATATGGAAAAAGATAGCTACCCATTTGAAAAAAATACTAAACCAAAGCTAGAAGTTAAAGATGGCGAAAAAGTAAAAAAAGCCAGTATATTATTTTCTAATAAAGATGACAAGGTGGTAGTAAAACGAGAAGGCAAGGTTAAAGTAGGAGACGATCAAATAGAAGTAATTGTAGAAGCAAAAAAAGAAAAAGAATATCTTATACCGCCAGCATTTAATTTAATTGTTGATGATGAAGATCTAGTTACCAAAGGAACTCCGCTTACAGATGGTAGTTTAGATTTACAGCAGTTTTTTAAACTTCGCACAAGAGAAGAGGCACAACACTATATTGTACGGGAAATTCAAAGAATATATTCTTCCCAAGGTCAAAAATTAAACGATAAGCATATTGAATTAATTACCCGTCAGATGTTTTCTAGAGTACTGGTAAGAACTGCAGGAGATACTGATTTACTGCCAGGCGAACGTATAGAAAGAACAGAATTTTTAGAGGCAAACGAAAAAACAAAAAAAGCTAGCGGAAAAGAGGCAACCGCAGATGAATTACTACTTGGAATTACCAAAGTTTCACTTTCAACATCTAGCTTTCTTTCTGCTGCGTCTTTTCAAGAAACAGCACGCGTACTTATCAACGCAGCAGTAGAAGGAAAAATTGATAGATTAGAAGGTCTAAAAGAAAATGTCATAATTGGTCGGTTGATTCCAGCTGGTACTGGGTATAAAAAGAAGGGGAAGTAGTCAAGTGTTCAAGTAAATAAGTATTTAAGTAAATAAGTTACATAATAAAGGCGAGGTTTTCCTTCGACCAGCTCAGGATATGGATGCCTCGTTTTTTGAGTTGGGATATAATACCCGCCTACGTCTACCTGCGGTAGACTACGGCGAGGTAAAGAAAAAAGCTCGTTTGGGGGCAGCCAAACGAGCTTTGAATTACTTGTGACTTTTAGAAGCCGGTGATGCCAACAGCACCAATCCCCAATAGTTTTTCCCATTTTTGATTCTGGGCGCATATAAAGCCTTGCAGTCGGTCATATGCGGCAGCGCAAAAAGACAATATATGAGGCAGCTTCAATACTTCTTCAACATCAACAAACTGTGTACCGCCGATAAGCATCTGCATTCGACACAGATGCTGCAACATGTAAATACTGGAACATGGCAAGTCCACTTTGTCGACGTCGACACTACGTGAAGTATAGAAAGCACAAGCAGCAGCAGTCTTTAGCCATGGTTTGTGCCAGCGCTCAATTACATCCACTAGGTGCTGTTTAAATTCGATAGTTGGAAAAATTTTATTGTTGACCAAGGTTAGATCGCAACTAACCAATTTGCTATCTCTTATGCCGGCACTATATTTGAGATGGCAGTACTTCGATTTTTCACTTTTAATGCCGACAAACAGATATATTGTCGTACAAACATAGCTTGGTGGATGTACACCTGCACAAGCACGTAAGACAATTTGATCTCTTGCTTTCATTGTTACCATTGTTACTATCCGTTCAGTATCCATTTTTTTCTCCAATCGTTAGAGACAATAGTCCCATGAACTATGGAATAGTTTATGTCACCAATCGCTTTTTAGGCTTTTGCCATTAGCTATGGATTTTCCCACTATATCTTTCTGCCCAAAGGTATTTAGCAGGTTTCATTAGATTAGAGAATAATTAGTAATTTGTCAACATTTATATCAATTGAAAATATCACTTTTTTGTGTTAAAATATCTACGTATATGACCCGGTAGTGAACCCGTAAATATTAAATAACACTGTCTGGTTATCAGATAAAACAAAGTCATTAAATGTTAATTATTATCAGAACCCATATACGGGTCTACTACGGGGTATGAAGTTATTTAAACGAAGAAAAAGGCGCTACAACAAAAGATACGACGACCGAATTATCGGTATGGGCATATCTGTAGAAACTAAGCGTTCAATTGCTGCAATCGCTTTTATGGTACTAGGCGGTGTGGCATTTTTAAGTTGGATGGGTATTGCAGGTGTTGTTGGTGAATATGTTGATCAATATTTAGCCATGGGTTTTGGTAGGATTCGATGGATGATAGCAATAATTTTAGTGATTTTAGGATACATATTGATGCGCCCTGTTAAATATCCTGTTGCACTTTCAAATATTGCTGGTTTAGCATTATTAGTTTTAAGTTTTTTTGGTCTTAGCCACTTAACCATTCATTCTAAAGATTTAGTAGAAGCTGCAAAAGACGGCCTTGGAGGAGGTTATATCGGGGTTGCGTTTTCTTTTCCTTTGATGAGGCTTTTAGGTTTTTGGGCTAGTTTTCTGATTTTATTAGCACTTAATGTTATTGCGCTTTTGATAACATTTAATACTACGCTTTCAAATCTTTCTCAGCCATTAGTCAAGATTCGCACACTCCAACTCAGCATTTCAGAAATGTTGCTCAAACGTAAAATAAAAGCAGCACAAAAACAAAAAGAAACCCAAGTTTTCGAAAGTGAAGATCCAGAAGAGCAGCCAGAACCAGAGCCGGAGTTCACACAGAAAGAAATTGAAAGTGTTGAGGTTGATGTAGATGACGAAGAAGAATTTGAAGGTGATCAACTTAGTATGAGCATGAAAAGCTACACTGGTCCAAAAATTGAAATACCAATTGATTTACTTAACGGCACAACTGGCAAGCCAACTTCTGGGGATATTAAAGCTAACTCCTTGATTATACAAAGCACCTTAGCTAATTTTGGTATTAATGTTGAAATGGGAGAAGTTAATGTCGGACCAACAGTTACTCAATATACTTTTAAGCCAGCAGAAGGAGTAAAGCTTTCAAAAATTACTACATTGCACAATGATTTAGCCCTTGCCTTGGCTGTACATCCAATTAGAATAGAAGCACCAATCCCTGGTAGATCATTGGTAGGTATAGAAGTTCCTAACCAAACCAAAGCAAACGTCCCACTTAAAGAAATTTTAGTTTCTGATGAGTTCAAAAAACATAAAACCCATCTTAATATAGGTATTGGAAAAGATGTTAAGGGTATGCCGTATTTAGCTAACTTAGCAAAAATGCCTCACTTACTTATTGCAGGAAGTACAGGTTCTGGAAAAAGTGTAGCAATCAAATCAATAATAGTCAGTCTTTTATATCAAAATCATCCTGGGCAACTCAAACTTATTTTAGTTGACCCTAAAAGAGTAGAGCTTCCAATCTACAACGGTATTCCACATCTCTTAACACCAGTTATTACTGACGTGGAAAAAACTGTCAATTCACTCAAATGGGCAATTAATGAAATGGAAAGACGTTTTGATATACTGGCAGAAGTAAAAGCACGAGATTTACAAACTTACCACTCGCTTGGCCACACAGATCTTCCGTACATAGTAATAATCATAGATGAACTCGCAGACTTAATGGCAGCGCGTGGACCAGAAGTAGAGGCAGCAATTATTCGTCTTGCTCAAATGTCTCGCGCAGTAGGAATTCATTTAATACTTGCTACACAGCGACCATCGGTAGATGTTATCACAGGATTAATTAAGGCTAACATTTCTTCACGTATTGCATTTTCTGTGGCATCATTGGTAGATTCAAGAACAATTTTAGATATGTCTGGTGCAGAAAAATTACTTGGACGTGGTGATATGTTATTTACTACTGCAGAACTAGGCAAACCAAAGCGTTTGCAAGGTGCATTTTGTTCAGACGTAGAAATTCATAAAATTGTAGAATTTTTAAAGAGTAAAGCAAAGCCAGAATATTTAGAAGAAGTAATAGAAAAGCAGAGAGGAAAATCACAATTTTCTGGAGAGTATAGTTACGAAGATGGAGATGAATTATTGGGTGAAGCAAAACAAGTAATTGTTCAAGCTGGTAAAGCTTCTGCATCACTTTTGCAAAGACGTCTTAGAGTTGGTTACGCACGTGCCGCAAGAATTTTAGATTTACTAGAAGCCCAAGGTTTTATTGGTCCAGCTGACGGAGCAAAACCACGCGAAATACTTTCTGCAGAAATAGCAGAAGAAGATTATGAAGAACCAGAAGAAGAAGTTTCAGAGGAGTGGCAGGGAGAGGAAGAGTAGTCATGATACATGCTATATGAAAGTCTTTATACGCAAACAAGTCACATCCGAGAAGTCACTCGGCGAAATTTTAAAAGAAGAACGTACAAAGAATCATTTTAGTATCTTATACATAGCTCAAGTTTTGAAAATTCCTTCTCGACACCTTAAGTCGTTGGAAGAAAGTCAATATAGTGAATTACCCAGCGAAGTGTATGCAAAAAATTTTTTAAAAGCATATTGTAAATTTTTAAAACTCGATTCAAAAATATGCCTTGAAAAATTTAATATTGAACTTGTTGCTTTTCAAAAAATTGGTATAAGTAAAATAGATAGCCAACTACCTCCAGAACAAACAACTCGCTGGAGTTTTTTAATTACACCTAAATTGGTAAAAGCTTTAGCCATTGCGTTAGTTTTGGTTATTAGTTTTACTTATCTGGGAGTAAAAATAAAAGGAATTTTTTCACCGCCATCGCTAGTTGTTACGTCTCCTCAAGTTGATATGGTAATTAACGATCTACATATCGAAATAACAGGCCAGGTAGAAATTGGATCAAATATCATGATTAATGAGCGGCAGGTGCTTCCAGATGAATTAGGTTTTTTTGAAGAAGATATTAATTTAAAAGAGGGTATAAATATTATCGAAATAACAGCTAAAAAACGCTACAGCAAAGAAGCCAGAGTAGAAAGGATAATACAGGTTGTTAAGTAATTATAATCTGGTAGGCGGTAAGCTTATAAGCTAGTAAGTTGTCAAAATAGTAAAATATTCAAAAAATTTACTAGCTTACTGCTTATCGCTTATTGACATAAATATACTAATAAACTAAACTATAATAGCAAAATAGAGGGTAGGATAATAATTAATAACAAAGATTTATGCCAAAAGCAAAAGATACGGCACAAGACGGCGCAATTTCAGATCGCTTACGTGGTGCAGAAGATGCTATCAATCAAATTAAAGAGAGATTTGGTGATGGATCAATTATGAAGTTAGGCGAAGCAAAAAAAATGGAAGTAGAAGCTATCCCCACTGGATGTCTTTCGCTTGACATTGCCTTAGGCGTTGGAGGTGTACCGCGAGGAAGAATTATCGAAATATATGGGCCAGAAGCTTCTGGAAAAACAACTTTAGCCCAGCATATTGTAGCAGAAGTACAAAAGCTTGGCGGAATTGCAGCGTTTGTAGACGCTGAACATGCACTAGACCCAGAATATGCAAAAAAAATTGGCGTTAACATTAAGGAACTTTTAATTTCTCAGCCAGATACCGGAGAGCAAGCTTTAGAAATTGTCGAAACTTTAGTTCGTTCTAACGGCATTGATGTGGTTGTGGTGGATTCAGTAGCAGCCTTAACCCCAAGAGCAGAAATAGAAGGTGAGATGGGCGATCATCACATGGCATTACAGGCAAGGTTAATGAGCCAGGCTTTGAGAAAACTTACTGCTTTAATATCTAAATCAAGAACAGTTGTAATATTTATCAACCAAACACGACAGAAAATTGGAGTATACTTTGGCAATCCCGAAACGACTACTGGTGGAACAGCATTAAAGTTTTATTGTTCAGTCAGAATAGAAGTTAGGCGTGCAGCACAGATAAAACAAGGCGATACCATCATTGGAAACAGGGTAAAGGCAAAAGTAGTCAAGAACAAAGTAGCGCCACCATTTAGGCAAACAGAATTTGACATAATGTATAACGAAGGTATCTCTCTGGCAGGCGACACATTAGATCTAGGTGTAGAAAAAGAAATAATTAAAAAATCTGGTAACTCATATAGTTATGGAGAAGAAAAACTAGGCGTTGGTAGAGAAAATGCAAAGAGAACTCTTAGGGAAGATAAAAAAATGACCAAGGAAATAGGTAAAAAGATTTGGGAAAAGGTCAAAATAGAAAGTATGGAGTAACAAAATTATAATTACCAAATAAAAAAAAGACGAAACGCTTGCGGGTCGTCTTTTTCGTTCAAAAAATATTATCTAGAAATCAAACCGTAGAAGTTTTGTTGTGCAATTAGAATTAAAACACCAAACGCAATAAATAGTGCAAGAATTAAAAGTGTAGTGAAGAAATTTTTATCCATATGTTTTTAAGTTAATAATTTTCATAACAAGTATAACACTTCGTATTATTAGTGTAAACAAAAATCGCTCATTAAAGCGATCTGTTGTTGGTTATGTTTTATTCTGAAACTCTTTCCACGTATTCCCCGGTATCAGTATTAACTTTTATAATATCATTTTCTTTGATAAATAAAGGTGCTTGAAGTAGCATACCAGTTTCAGTTTCTACTTCCTTTGTTACTTTCCCTTGAGCAGTATTTCCTTTTACTCCTGGTGGAGCAGATGTAACTTTAAACTCCATCTTGATTGGTAAGTCAATGTTTACTGGTTTGTTATTAAAATTAAGTACAGTTACCTCTGCACCTTCTTTTAAAAATTTTGCTTTCTTTTCAACTATATCTTTATCTAAGGTAAATTGCTCGTAACTTTCATTATCCATAAAGTGAGAGCCCTGTTCGTCGGTATATAGAAAGTTAACTTTACTACGAGAAAGATCAGCTTGTTCAACTTTGTCACCAGGTTTAAAGGTAATTTCTAAAACTTTACCGTCAATAAGATTTTTTAGTTTTGTCTGCATAACAGGTTTTCGTTGTTGCATCCTGACAAAATTAGCAACCATAACAGTATATGGTTGCCCTTCGTGAATTATATTTAATCCAGCTTTAATATCGTTAAGTGTTGAAATCATAATTATTTTTTTCACGTAGGCGACATTGGCCAATGTCGCAAACGAAATTTAACGAGTAGTAAATGGTAGTAGCGACATTATTCTTGCACGCTTAATTGCTGTAGCAAGTTTTCTTTGATGTTTTGCACAAACTGCGCTTCGTTTTCTTGGAACAATTTTTCCATACGAAGAAATAAATCGACGTAGAGTTTGAATATCTTTGTAATCGATTTCTTTAGCATCATGGATGCAAAAATGACACTTTTTTTCTTTTACATTTAGTGGAGTATTTTTTGGCATGTAGTTTAGTTAATATTAGTTGTTGAGTTAACAAAGTGATAGAGAAAAGCGAACTATATCGCTTTATCGCTGTATTAACTCCATCAACTTATTAGGGCTATTTAGTCTTAAAACGGAATATCCTCGACCTTAATATCTTGTTCTTCGGTATCGGCATTGACATCAACTACAGGTAAGTCTTCTTTTGCTTGAGCAGCGGGCTTTGGTGCAAAATTATTTTGACTACTTTTAGATTCTAGCATAATCATGTTTTCTGCGATTAGTTCGGTTCTGTTCTTTTTGGTGCCATCTTGCGCCTCCCAGTCTCTTGTTTGAATTCGGCCTTCAATATAAATTTTACGACCTTTTTTTAGATATTGGGTGCAGATATCACCAAGCTTACCCCAAGCAACAATGTTGTGGTAATCTACTTTTTCTTGTTTGGTGCCGGTTGCGTCTGTCCAAACACGATTGGTTGCCATACCAAAGGTACAGACAGTTTGTCCGGAAGGTGTTGTTCGACCTTCTGGATCTCTGGTTAAGCGGCCGATTATCATGGCTTTGTTTAAATCCATACAGTTATGTTATTGTTTGTTAATTTATTAAAATTATGTTTGATGATATTTTTTAGTTCACTTTTAATGTTTGTCTATAAATCCCAAATCCTAAATCCCAATTTCCAAACAAATTCTAATATTCAAATTCTAAATTCCAAACAGCTGAGATTTTGGAAATTGAATATTGGTGATTGATTATTGTTTGATTATTGGAATTTGATGATTGTAAATTACAAAATATCTCCGTCTAAGATTTCGTCTAATTTCTGATCCAAATCTTCAATGCTTACCTTTTTCTTTTCGTCTGCTTTTTTAAGTTCTTCTTTTTGGGCGGCAGGTTCAGTTTCTAATAGTTTTTTAGTTTTGTCAACAAAACTAGGCGCTGTTATTACTTTTTTGGTGATCAAATGCCTTAAAACTTTTGGTTCAAGTTTTATTTCATCATTTAATTTTATTAGGTTTTGGCCATCAAGATTAAATTCAACTAAAAGATAGTAGCCTTGCATAATTTTTTTAATTGGATAAGCAAGTCTTTTCTTACCCAAAGAATCTTCTAAGGAGACAATACCTTCGAATTTTGCGATTAGTTTTTTGATAGTTTCTTTGATTTTTTCTACTTCTTCCTCGGTAAATTGTCCAGAGAGAATGTAGAGTAGTTCGTAGTGGTTAGTCATATTTTACTAATTACGTATCCATACGAATATACGAATACTTATTTTATTGGTTAATATTTAATATTCTTTTAAAATAAAGATTTTTCGATGCAAATATAGCCAATATACCAAGTTTCAAGTCTGTTGCTTGTAGGTATGCATAGACTTGATTAAAATCTTTTTTATAATATCTTTCGCCTCTTTTTAGTTCAAGAATAATTCTATTATCAATTAAGAAATCTAGATAATAATTACCAATCTTGTCACCTTTGAATTTTATAGGAATATATACTTGTTCTTGAAAAGAAATCTTATTTCGTATAAGTTCTTCTTTTATAGCATTTTGATAATTCTTTTCATGATAACCAGGCCCAAGTGTGTTGTATACATCAAATAATATACCTACAATTGCGTAACTTAATTTTGGATATATCAGTTCTATCCTTTTCATTTTCTACCTTTCAACGCCGTATTTGTAATAAGTACATTTGTATTGATTAGTAATTCGTAACGGTTTTCGTAATTAAAAATTCCGCAGTGCGCCGCGGAAATATTATGAATATCAATCTTAGCAACACCTTCCCCGTATTACGGGGTAAATAGCTTAATTAAGCTATATTGGAAAGGTTATTTTGTAAAGTGTAGTTATGTTAGCAAAAAGATGCATTGACGTCAAGTGTATATTTGTTATATTAAAGTATAATGATTTTGAATAATGATTCCAAGTTAACAGAAAAGGAGGGATAAAATGCAGTACATTACTTTTCACGAATTTCTTTTGTGGTTGATATTAATCTCTGGTATTTGGTGTGCTTTTTACGTGCCTGGCATGATCAGGATTACTATGCAATCGTTTATGGAAGGCTATAGGGGGAAAATAGCCGAAATCGAAAAAAGAGCAATTTGCGTTTATCGTGGATCCCCAAGATCATTAGTAGCAAGGTTTATTCTTCCAGAATAAATCGGTGAGAAACCTAACTATTTAAAGGTCAGCACCAAGCAACACGCTGGCCTTTTCTGTTTGGTGAAGTTATAATATATTTATATGCATAAATACATATTCATTCTCGGACGCAATCAGGAACTGTCAGTAGCAGAAACTAAAGCAGTATTAAATTCTGGTCAATTTGAACTTGAACCTGGTTTTTTAGTCTATTCGTCAGAAAAAGAAATTGACGCTGATAAATTAATGAATCAGCTAGGCGGAACAATCAAAATAGCAAAAGTTTTCGCAGACAAAATCGATCAAGATCAGATAATAGAACAAATACTATCAAATACACAAAAAGGGAAAAAAGTGTATTTTGGATTCAGCCAGTATGGGCAAGGTCAAAACATAAATAAAATTGCACATGATATCAAAAAAACCATTAAAGAAAAAGGATATCCTGTACGTTGGGTAATATCTAAAGAAAAACAGCTTAGTTCAGTAGTAGTCAAAAAAAACAAGTTGCTTAGTCAAGGTGCAGAAATAATAATTACAAAAAATCATGTAGCTAAAACTTTGGCAGTTCAGGATTTTGAGGAATATGGCAGAAGAGATTTTGGCAGACCAGCGCGTGACACTGTTTCTGGTACCATGCCACCAAAGCTGGCAAAAATAATGATCAACCTCACGCAGGTAAGTCAACAAGCAAAAATTTTAGATCCGTTTTGTGGCTCTGGCACAGTTTTGCAGGAGGCGTTAGTGCTTGGCTACAATAACGTTATTGGATCAGATATTAGTCAGAAAGCAGTTGACGATACAAAGGAAAATTTAGAGTGGCTAGCTAGCCAGGATAGACGAGATCCCTTAACTTCGTCTAAGCAAGATCGGATAAAGGAACTCGATCTACCCACACACCGGGTAGGCGAGGCCCTTGCGCCTCGCCGTAACGATCGGGCAGTAGCGCCCGATCTACCCGAATTATATAATTTCGATGTACGTTTATTATCACAAAATATTAAACAAGTTGATGCAATAATTACAGAACCATATCTTGGCCCACCACTCAAAGGTAGAGAAACATCAAGTCAGATTTCAAAAATCATATCTGATTTAGAAAAACTATATTTGGATGCTTTTGCAGAATTTCAAAAAGTATTAAGTCAGAAGGGAAAAATCGTAATTGTGTTTCCTATTATAGATAATCAACATTTAAATATACTTCCTCAAATAAAAAAACTGGGCTTTGAATTACAGAGCCCAGACAATCTAATCTACTCGCGTCCAGAACAAAAGGTCAAACGGAATATTTTGGTTTTTAGTAAGTCTTGACAAAAAAAGATTTCCTTGTTAAAGCCCCCCTGATTTTTTTTGGTAATTTGTCCCTGCACCACAAGAGTACAGGGTTTGACAAACAAATTTAGTTAATATAAGATTTTAGCAAATAGAGATCCTTGGGATTATGGAGGGGAGGTGAATAAAGTTGAGAATTACAGGAGATGGGGTTGCTCATTGTCAGGAAGGAAAAACAACCGAGGCTGGCGATGCTATACGTAAAATTATTGGTGTCAAAGGTGGTGCGACATCTGATGGGAGTAAAGGGGTTGTCACTTTCAGGTATGAGGTAGACAGCATTTCATACTTCGAAGATTTAGTAAACAGACTCAAAACAACCAGAGGGGTCACTCGAGTGATCATTCCAGGTTACAATGACGAAGAGTAAACAACAACAGATTCTATCAGGGGCGTTGCCAGAAGGCAGCGCCTTGTTTCATTATGCAAATCTAAACAATACGCTATCCCCATCTTGAATCACATATTCTTTTCCTTCTATTCTGATCATGCCTTTTTCTTTGGCTTCTAACTCGCTTTGATGGTTTAGTAGTTCTTGCCAGTTTATTGTTTCAGCTTTTATAAAACCACTTTCAAAATCTGTATGTATTACTCCTGCAGCTTGAGGTGCTTTGACACCTTTTTTTACTGTCCACGCGCGAGTTTCTTTTGGACCAGTAGTAAAAAAAGTAATGAGATCTAAAAGTTCGTATGATTTTTTGATAAGTTGGTCTAATCCAGAATATTTTATAGAAAGTTCGTCAAGATAATTTTTTGCATCTTCAGGGGGGAGTTCTGCTAGTTCTGATTCAATTTTGGCAGAAATAGTAATATAGTCTGATTCCTCTACAATATTATTTTCATCTACATTCAAAACGTAAATAATTGGTTTGATTGTCAATAGACTTAAATCTCTAATTAATAATTTTTCTTTTTCTTCTGTAACAATTTCTCTGGCTGGGATACCATTATTAAACCCAGTTTTTAAATTATCTAAAATAGGTTGTAAAATTTTTGCATCTTTGCTATTAGCGTTGAGATCTTTTTGATTTTTTCTCATTCTTTTTTCCACTGTCTGCATGTCTGCAAAAATAAGTTCTAAATCAATAGTCTGCTTATCTGAATCAGGATCTATTTTTCCGTCTACGTGTATTACGTTTTTATCACTAAAACTTCTTAATACTTCCACAATTGCATCTACCTCTCTAATATTAGCTAAAAATTGATTACCCAAGCCCTCGCCTTTGTGTGCGTTTTTAACTAAACCTGCAATATCAACAAACTCAATTGTAGTCGGAATTGTTTTTTCTGATTTTGAAAATTTTGATAACTTTTCTAAGCGATGGTCTGGCACAGCAACAACACCGACATTTGGGTCGATTGTGCAGAAAGGATAATTAGAAGCGTCAACTTGTTTTTTGGTCAGCGCTTTAAATAACGTCGACTTGCCGACATTAGGCAGGCCAACTATTCCTATAGAAAAAGACATTTTAATGATAATTAACTTTTAACATTTGACAGAGATAGTTTAGCAGAATTTAGCTGTTTTTACAATTTGAAATTTAATTCGTTCGTTTGACATATTTCTCAAAATATGCTAACATAGATTGTTATTGAAACTGGCGATTTGTTTATCAAAACTTGATGGCCAAACCGCTCGTCTCAATTCCGAGGCAAGCACTCACAACCAACTCAACCAAAAGGAGGAATGGTGATGTCTATCAAGAACACACCGAAGACAGAAGTATTGATGGCGACCGATGGCCAGATCGGCCACATCAAAGGGCTTTCGGACAAGGCTCTTCGCGCGCTCACTCGTAAACAGGCGAACGCCATAATCCGAAACGGAGGCGTTTACGCCCTCGCCTACAGCGAGATGCTACAGCGCGTTCTCGCCGAGCTGACCAATACCTTCACCGTCATCGCGAATCGCGTTGACTACACACGCGACCCGCGTGAGGTCATCGGTGCAACAAAACGAGCCGAGCATCTGAATGGTGACGTCGTGGCCACAATGCCGCGTCTGCGTGAGGGAATTCACGAGAACGTGGAAGTGGAAGTTGTGTTTTTCAAGCTCGACAAGTTTGTCTATACGGACGAGCTGGAACGCGAATATGAAAAGCGTGGCCTCGTTCCCGACCCCTATGCCCAAGCCGCGGTCAATGAAGAAGACCCGTCTCTGGCTGACAGCAAGCCCAACGGAACTTACTGGAATCGGGATGGCAAGGTTCATAGCTATCTCGTCTTCGACCGCTGGGGCGGTGTTGGGCGTTGCGTGGACTGCGACCGCAGCGACGGCGATTGGAGCGGCGATTACTGGTTCGCTGGCGTCCGCAAGTCCTAGATTTCTTGGGCACTTTAGCCCTTGCCAGACTCTTGGACACTCGGAGCTTCGCACTTTTTGCGGAGCTCCATTTTTTTTGCTAAAATTATATCAGATAAATTTGAAAAATCTGCGGATATTATCTTCAGATTGTTTATCTCGCACTGTTTGAAACCAGAATGCCAACGGTAATTTACTTTTGGCAGAGCGTTATCAAACGGAAAGTTTCCAAAGAGACTTGGTGCAATCTGCTGGACGGGTGTTATCCCCGCAAATAAAATACAGCCCCAAGAGAACTCAAAGGGCAGTGCTTAAGACGGCAGATTGCACCAAGTCTCTTTGCAGAAGATAACGCCAGCGTAGAAGTTAAAAAGAAAGGCAAAAAATCATCAGTCAAAATTAAAAAGTATTTTAGCCCTTATCTTAAAACTAAAATCGCTGAATATAACGCCAAAAAGGTTAAAAAGGGAACATTAGAAGAAGACAAAAACAAAGCCGTTAAAATCAGCGACAACGGCCTAGAATTGATTGAGGCGGTACAGTTTGATACTGAATTAAAGAAAAATGGAACTTGGACAAGCAATTTAGAACTGGAAGACAAGGCTGAAATTAAAGACAAGATTAAAGGGATCTATGAATTACCAACTAATAAATTTAAAATGAAAATCCGAAGTATTGCGGGCGACGAGATAATTTTGGATTATAGCAAATAATATATGAAAGAAGACTTTAGCATTAAGTATGAGCAGATAGATGCCCCTGATGCTGAAGAAAGAATTGAGAGGGCTTTAAGAATGTTATTGTCCGAAGAGGATTTATAGCCTCTTATGTGATATATTGCCGAAATTAAACTATCCACAACTTAATTGACTCTTAATAAATAATGTGCTATATTAACATTGTGCTTGTGGGGCGTCAGCCCTATTCGGCTAATTCATAAGCTGAAGGCAAGCATACAAAAAAACCGCTATTTAGCGGATTTTTTGTTTATTTTAGTAGTTTTTAGTCTTCTTCTGAATTGCCTTTCATTGTGGTGACAAACTTAATATCTCGGTATTTATTGGTTGTCCAAGCGGGAACTATGCTCCAGAAGTGCATTTTACCATTTTCACCAATTTTTCTTAAAATCACCTTTATCTTTCGTCCATCAATAATGGCTATCATACTCCAGTATTTTACAGGTTGAGATATATTGACTCTTTTTTTATATTTTTTGACATTAAAATTTTTTATTGTCTCCTCATATTCCTGAAATGTAGTTGAAAGCTCAACCAGTTTGCGTGCTAAAGGCAGAAGCTTAAATCTCATAATCTGTGATGGTCTTTCCCTCTCAGTTCGAGGAGTTTTGTATATAATATGATTAAAACCTTCGGCATTAAAACCAATATCCTCATTAAAAGCTGGCGAGTGTATTTGCCTAATACTATTATAATAGTTACTGGCGTCTTCTTTTAATTTTTCATAATTAGATAAATCTTCCATAGCTATAGTTTAATCCTTTTGGTGATAAAATCAAATGTTATAGTCAGGGGCGTTGTTCAGGAATAGAATGTATAATTCTGCCCTGTTTGTTTCTTGCTGTGATAATACGCTTATATTGTGGAGGAGGAAGTTTTATTACAAAGTAAAATGGTATCAACTTAGTATTATCTTCGTTATATTGATGTCGGTTTGTGTTCACGCTATTCCTATAGAAAATGACATAAGTTTAGTTTATTCTATTTGTCATCCCGAGCGAACAATTTAGACCGAGGCCAGCCAGAGGCTGGTCCGCCTCTGGCGGAGATCTCATATCTTCCAATAAGCATGGGGTGAGATCCCTGCCTGTGGCAGGCAGGTCTCCGCTCACAAAACCTACAATAACATCGGTCGAGATGACAAGCGGGTAATTAGCACTTAAGTATAATATCAGCAATAAAAGATTTCAACAAGTCTGCTTGAATAAGTTCACATACATATTGGACTCCGAAAGGAGTAAAAGTGTATGCAAATAGGATTCAAATACCATGATTGCCAAGGATTTGGCAGGTTGTATAATTAT
>Ga0180007_10000889_pt1 | contig 44486 bp, 45 predicted proteins | sample MM_PC_MetaG_FD_121122 | JGI IMG/M metagenome (GOLD analysis project Ga0180007, IMG submission 121122) | Groundwater microbial communities from the Aspo Hard Rock Laboratory (HRL) deep subsurface site, Sweden - MM_PC_MetaG | ecosystem: Environmental > Aquatic > Deep subsurface > Groundwater... | reverse complement strand
CACCGCATGGCTGAAGCAAATAAAGCATTTGCTCACTATCGCTGGTAAGTAAGGAGATTAAAATATGCCTCGTGTATACCCATTAAATAAAACCCGTAATATTGGCATCATGGCTCATATCGATGCGGGAAAAACAACAACGACTGAAAGAGTTTTATTCCATACTGGTAAAATTCATAAGATCGGTGAGGTTCACGATGGTGCTGCTACTATGGACTGGATGGCTCAAGAACAGGAACGTGGAATTACCATTACATCTGCTGCAACAACAGCATATTGGAAGGATTTCCGTGTCAATATTATTGATACCCCAGGTCACGTTGACTTCACGGTCGAAGTATCAAGATCACTTCGTGTTTTAGATGGCGCTGTTGCTGTCTTAGATGCGCAAGCCGGAGTTGAACCTCAAACAGAAACTGTTTGGAGACAAGCTACCGAATATAAGGTTCCAAGAATTGTTTACGTTAATAAGATGGATAAAATTGGTGCAGATTTTGCCCGTTCCATCAAAACGATGCATAATCGCTTAGGAGTTAAAGCTTATCCTATTCAGTGGCCAATTGGCGCTGAATCTGATTTCAATGGCATCATTGATATCATTGAAAGAAAAGCATACTTGTATGATGGAGACGCTGAAGAAGAAAGTCAAGTAGTACCTATACCAAAACATTTGGTAGAAATCGTTGAACAAAAAAGAGAAGAACTGGTTGAAGCAATCGCTGATTTTGATGAAGATTTGATGGAAAAATATCTTGAGGGTGAAGCAATTGGTATTCCTCAAATTAAAGCAGCAATCCGCAAAGGAACGTTAGCAGTTAAATTTTTCCCAGTGATTTGTGGAAGCTCATTCAAAAATAAAGGTGTTAAATTAATGCTAGACGCCGTCATTGATTACCTTCCAGCACCAACTGATGTTGATGCTGTGATCGGACATAACAGTCATGGTGAAGAAGTCAAACGTCATCCTTCGGATGATGAACCATTCACTGCTTTAGCATTTAAGGTTATGACTGACCCATATGTAGGTCGTCTTACATTCTTTAGAGTTTATTCCGGTAAGATTAGTGCTGGATCATATGTCAGAAACACCAATAAAGACAACAAAGAAAGATTCGGACGTGTGCTTCAAATGCATGCCAATCACCGTGAAGAAATCAAAGAAGTATTTGCTGGTGATATTGCTGCTGTTGTTGGACTTAAAGATACAACTACAGGAGATACACTTGCTGGAGAAAAAGATGATATCATCTTAGAATCCATGGTGTTCCCTGAACCAGTTATCAACGTTGCGATTGAACCAAAAACAAAGCAAGACCAAGACAAGATGACTTTAGCTTTAACTAAGCTTGCAGAAGAAGATCCAACCTTCAAAACGTTTACTGATCATGAAACTGGCCAGACAATTATTGCTGGTATGGGTGAACTTCATTTGGAAATCATTGTTGATCGTATGAAAAGAGAATTTAAGGTAGAAGCCAATGTTGCTGAACCTCAAGTATCTTATCGTGAAACAATTTCTGGTGAAGCTGATATTGAAGGTAAATTCGTACGTCAATCTGGTGGTCGTGGACAATATGGTCACGTTGTGATTAAGTTTGAACCAAACCCAGGCAAAGGCTTCCAATTCGTAGATAAGATTGTTGGTGGTGTGATTCCAAGAGAATACATTCCAGCTGTTCAAAAAGGGATTGAAGAAGCATTACCTAATGGTATTATTGCTGGTTATCCAGTTATTGATATTAAAGCAACGCTTCATTATGGATCATACCATGATGTCGACTCCTCTGAAATGGCATTTAAGATTGCCGCATCAATGGCACTTAAAGAAACCAAGACAAAGGCACATCCTGTTCTATTAGAACCAATCATGGATGTTGAAGTTGTTGTTCCAAATGATTATGTAGGTAACGTTATTGGCGATTTAACGTCTAGACGTGGCCGTTTAGAGAGTCAAGAAGGTCGTGGTAATGCTGTCGCTATACGCGCCAGTGTGCCTTTATCTGAAATGTTTGGATATGCGACATCACTTCGTTCAAACACTCAAGGACGTGCAACATTTATGATGCAATTCTCTCGTTACGAACGTTGTCCAAAATCAATTATGGAAGAAATTATTAAAAAGCGCGGATCGAACTAATCCGCTTGCAAAAATGTATATTTTAATATACAATGATTATGGCTAAACAAAATTAAAAATAAAAACAAAAAATAAACTAATTATAGGAGGAACTATTTAAAATGGCAAAACAAAAATTTGAAAGAAACAAGCCTCACGTTAATGTCGGCACAATTGGCCACGTTGACCACGGTAAGACAACCTTAACTGCAGCGATCACTACAGTATTCGCTAAGCAAGGTTTAGCAACAATTAAAGATTATGCATCTATCGACAGTGCACCAGAAGAAAAGGCACGCGGTATTACGATTAATACTGCACACATTGAATATGAAACAACAAAGCGTCACTACGCTCACGTTGACTGCCCAGGTCATGCTGACTATGTCAAAAACATGATTACAGGTGCTGCTCAAATGGACGGCGGGATCTTAGTTGTATCAGCAGCAGATGGTCCTATGCCTCAGACAAGAGAACACATTCTACTTGCTCGCCAGGTTGGTGTACCTAAGCTTGTTGTTTACATGAACAAATGCGACATGGTTGATGATGAAGAATTGTTAGACTTAGTCGAAATGGAAATTCGTGAACTATTAACAGAATATGATTTCCCAGGAGATGACATTCCTGTTATCCGTGGTTCAGCTTTATTAGCTCTTAATGGCGATCCAAAAGGTGAAGCAAGTGTACAAGAATTAATGGATGCAGTTGATAGCTATATCGACGACCCTGTTCGTGCTACTGACAAACCTTTCTTAATGCCAGTTGAAGATGTCTTCACAATTACTGGTCGTGGTACAGTTGCTACTGGCCGTGTAGACCGTGGAACAATCAAGGTTGGAGATTCAGTTGAAATCGTTGGTATCACTGATACTAAGCAAACAGTTGTAACTGGTGTTGAAATGTTTAGAAAATTATTAGACTTTGCTCAAGCTGGTGACAACATCGGTGCCCTTCTTCGTGGTATTAACCGCGATCAAGTTGAACGTGGTCAAGTTCTAGCTAAACCAAAATCCGTTAACCCACACTTCAGATTTGAAGCTCAAGTTTACGTCCTTTCTAAAGAAGAAGGCGGACGTCATACAGCGTTCTTCTCAAACTACCGCCCACAATTCTATTTCCGTACTACTGACGTCACTGGCGTTATTACACTTCAAGAAGGTACAGAAATGGTTATGCCTGGTGATAACACCGTCATGATCGTAGAATTGATTCACCCAATCGCTATTGAAGAAACTACTAAGTTCTCAATTCGTGAAGGTGGACGTACTGTTGGTTCAGGATCTGTAACTAAGATTCTTGAATAGGTTTTAAACATTAAAATCAGAGGCCCAAATGGACCTCTTTTTTGTTGCTTTTTTTCATAGTTTTTGATATCAATTAATATCATGGATTAAAGACTGATTATTGTGAAAAAAATCTATAAAAATCGGTTCAAAAATTGTTACAAATCGAAAAGAAAAGAGTATGATAAAGGTATAGGGAGAAATTATGATTTATCCCTTAATTTGGGCAGCATAAATCATGCTGGTCGATGATGAAAAGCTTATAGGAAAACGCAAGTAATCCCTTAATAGATAATCACCAAACAGATGATTTTGTATGTTAAAAATCAGAAAGAGAGGTGAATATTCATGGGACAATTCAAACCAGTAACAAAGGGTAAAGAACAAGCTAAACCAGCTCCAAAAGCTCCAGTACAACCAGTCAAACCAGCTCCAAAAGCTCCAGTACAACCAACTAAAGCAGCAGCTAAAAGATAATGCATCTTTAGATGAAAAGTATCTTAAATTTAAGAGTTAACCATGTCAAACAAAATTTGACATGGTTTTTATATTTTTGGTTTTGACTAATAAAAATCATGTGATTTTATGGATTTTATGTAAGTCACTATGATTTTGATTTATCTATGATAAAATATATTTACAGTTGAGGTGAAGACTTGTGATTATTGATACTCATGCACATTTAAATACAGAAGAGTATAAAGACGATTTGAATGAGGTATTGAAGCGCGCTCAAAAGAACAATGTCAACAAGATCATTGTTATTGGGATGGATGAAGCATCAAATGAGTTAGCGATATCCTTAGCAAATGAGCATGATATGCTTTATGCGACTGTTGGTGTGCATCCTGGTTATGTTGACCACGAGACAACCGAGCATTTAGAATCAATAGTTACTAAGAAGAAGGTTGTTGCTATTGGGGAATGTGGTATTGATCTCCATTGGAGGCAAGATAATTATGATTTGCAGAGGTCGATTTTTATTGAGCAGATAGAATTGGCAAAAAGGTTTAAATTGCCTTTAGTCATTCACACGAGAAGCTCATTTGAAGAGGCATATCAGTGCCTGTTGCCATCTAAAGGAAAAGTAACAGGAGTCTTTCATTGCTTTAGTTCTGATCTAAAGGATGCGAAAAGAGCAATTGAGTTAGGATTCTATATTGGAATTGACGGTCCTATTACATTTAAAAAAGCAGAAGAACTGGTTGAAATTGTTGAAAACATTGATTTAAAGCACATATTGGTTGAAACTGATAGCCCTTATTTAGCTCCAATGCCTTTTAGGGGTAAAAGAAATGAACCAGCATACACCAAATATGTAGTTGAAAAAATTGCAGAAATTAAGAAGATATCTGTTGCAGAAGTTATGAAACAAACAACAGAAAATGCTCATGTTTTATTCAAATTAGGAGGTATTTCATCATGAAGAAAAAATTATTAAGTATGTTTATTGTAATGCTTTTTGTACTTGCACTTGTGGGATGTTCACTTGAGCTAAGAGCTGAAGTTCCATATACATCGCCCATCGCTTATGAGCAATTAAGAATTGATATGATTGCTGAGGTTTCACCATCGGTAGTCGTCGTTAAGACTGAAACCGGACATGGATCAGGTATTATCTATAAGAGCGAAACCTTAGAGAATAATATGTTTCGCTATTACATTATGACTAATGCCCATGTTGTTGAAGATGGTGGAGAGATGACAGTTCATTTTGGCGATGTGATTGATGATATTGCTGTAGTGGATTTTGCAAGCAACCCAACATACGATATTGCTGTAGTCCGTATTGAGACCACTGAAGTTTTACGCGTTCATCATGTGGCATCGATTGATGATAATACGATTACACAAATTATTGTAGGTCAAGACGTATATGCTATAGGTACACCTCAAAATATCGATAAATTCAATTATGTGACACAAGGCATTGTCAGTATTGCCTCATATCCATATAATGGTGTTCCCGGTTTAGTCATCATGCATGATGCGGAATTAAATCCTGGAAATAGTGGCGGTCCACTGTTTAATTTGAATGGTGAACTGATAGGTATCAATGTTGCAAAGGTTGCAAACATTTCAACAGTTGAAGGAACAATTGCTGCTGAAGGTTTAAATTATACTTTAAGCATTAACAAGATATCACCTATCGTTAGAGGATTTACCAATGATGATTTTGAGGTTGTTGTAAGAAAACCAAGATTAGGTATTACAGTACAAGAAATCAGTGTATTCCTAGAATCACATGACGCTTCATTGCTTCCTGAAAATCCAATTGGAGTCGTTGTTATTGGATTTGATCTAACAAGAAATGCACATCTCGTTTTAGAAGAATTTGACCTTATTGTAGAAATGAATGGTACTGCAATCACATCAATAGCCGATATAGCACTTCAGTTAGAAGGTGCGGAATTTGGTGATGTTCACGTCATTAAAGTATTACGCAACGTTGATGGCACATTCGTAGAATTCGTTGTTAATATTACATTGTCATGATTGCTCAAAAAGTATTTGAACAATGTCTTGCAAATGGCTTAACAATAGCGTTTGCAGAGAGTATGACTGGTGGTGCACTTGCATATGAAATGATTAAGAACCCAGGGTCATCTCATGTGATTTCAGGCAGTATCATCGCTTATAATATCGAACAAAAAAATAAATTATTAGGCATCTCTTTGGAAGATATTAAGACATACGGCATTGTCAGTAAACACATCGCAAAGGAAATGGCAACAGCAGTTCGCAAGCTGATGAATACCCATATTGGTGTCGCAGTTACAGGAAATGCTGGACCAGAAAAACAAGAGGCATCTTCAAATTTTGAAGCTTGGATTGCCATTGATTTTAAAGGTGATGTCCAAGCTTACAACATCAAATTTAATCATTTAACCCGCTTAGAGGCAATCAGAAAAATAGTTCGATTGACCTATCAAAAACTCAATCAAAGCTTATAAAAAAAACAGTTTGAAAATCGTTGTAATCTCATATCATATATGATATAATAATTTGGCATAAGATATATCCTTGTCTTATAAAGACCATAGACCATAAGGAGGTGGAATAGATGAAAAAATACGAAGTTATGTATATCATCCGTCCAACTGTAGAAAGCGAAAACATTAAAACAATTGTAAATCATTTTAACGAGATATTCGTTAATTACGATAGTAAAGTGTTGGAACTTAAAGAGTTGGGTTTGAAAGATTTAGCTTATGAAATTGAACATCACAAAAAAGGCTATTATGTTTGGCTACTCGTTGATGCAACTCCAGAAGCAGTTGCTGAATTTAACCGTGTTGTTAGAATTACAGAAGAAGTCATTCGATTTATTGTTGTAAAGGAAGGCGAATAATATGATGAACAGAGTCATTTTGGTGGGTAGAATTACCAAGGATCCAGAAATGAAGTCGACACAATCAAATATTGCCGTAGTTAGCTTTACTCTTGCAGTTAATCGTCAATTTACCGATCAATCGGGAGAAAAACAAGCTGACTTCATTCAATGCGTCGTCTGGCGCAAACAAGCAGAAAATTTAGCACGCTTTGTAAAAAAAGGTGCATTACTAGGTATCGAAGGTCGCATACAAACAAGAACGTATGAAGCAGACAACGGTACACGTTATGTTACAGAAGTTGTTTGTGATTCCGTCCAGTTCTTAGAGAGCAAGGGCGAAACCAACAATGAAACAACTTACGAAAAAGATACTGACACTGCAGATAATGACGAGTTCTACGAAACAAGTAAACAACTCGCTGCAGAAGAAGATCTACCATTTTAAGGAGGAAACATCATGCAACAACAAAGACGCAGCGGTGGCGGCGGTGGATTTAAAAAACGCAAGAAGGTATGTTACTTTACACAAAATAAAGTTGAACACATAGATTTCAAGGATGTAGAGCTATTGAAGAGATTTATTACTGATCGTGGTAAGATTTTACCTAGACGTATTACAGGAACTTCAGCTAAATGGCAACGTCCACTTGCGACAGCAATTAAAAGAGCACGTCACATGGCTTTGATCCCATTCGTCAAGGACTAATAAATTCAAACTGCATACATATGCAGTTTTTATTTTCAAGAAACTTAAATTTAATTGAAATAGCATCATATTATTGATATAATATGCTTAAAGTAGGTGGTTCACATGAAACGTTGGCTATTCCTCATACTTGCTCTGATTGTTTTAGGTAGCAGTATTTATTTATTTTTACCCTATCTGAAATTTGATTCTGCAGCACATCTAACTTCGTTTATTCTATTGGTGGGCAGTCTTGTCCTTATTTTTGTTGCTATATATGTGACACTCAATTATCAAAACAGACAAAAAGTAAAGACATTACAGAACAGATTATCCATGTGGACGAAGTTGTCTTATCATGTTAATCAAGTAGGCGATGAAGTTTTTAATGAATTGCCTATCGGAATCATCGCTTTAGATGAGGACTTTGAAATTAAATGGGCAAATCCTCATGCTAAAACGATTTTTGATGCTAAAATCATGGGTAAAGATTTAAAGGATGTTCACCCTCAGCTCCATTTAGCAGCAATGAATAATAAGATCCAATTTATCATTCAAGTTAAAAATGAAAGTTACGATGTGACTTATCGTGCTGAATATAAATTCTTCTATTTATTTAACGTAACCGATAGAGAAACAGTTAAACAAAGATATAATGAACAAATCCCAGCATTAGGTATCATCTATTTGGATAACCTTGATGAAGCACTAGGATCAATGGATGTTTCTGAACAATCGAGTTTAAAAGGTGAATATTTAGCTGCTATTGCTGACTGGGCAAATAAGTATAACGGATTCTTGAAACCCTATTCTGATGAAAGACTGGTTGTTGTTCTTTCTCGCAAACAACTTAATCTGATGATTCAAGATAAATTCGACATTTTAGACAAAGTCCGTTTGATTTCGACTCAAAATCAAGTTCGAGTGAGCATTTCCATGGGTATAGCCTCTTGGGATGTCAATTATGAAGAGCTTGGTATCTATGCACAAAATGCGATTGAGCTTGCTGAAAAGCGTGGGGGCGATCAAGTCGTTGTTAATATTCAGGATCAAAAAATCGCTTATTTTGGTGCTAAAAATGATGCATCAGCTAAGAACTCTCGTGTCGGTGTAAGAATCAATGCACAGACCATTAAAGACTTTATTGAAAAATCTTCAAATGTTATCATCATGGGACACAATCAAGCTGACCTAGATGCTTTTGGTTCAATGATTGCTGTTTATCACATGGCTAAAGCCAGCAAAAAGCTAGCTTACCTTGTGGTGGATGTGCCTAAATTAGATAAGACAGTTCAACAAATATTTGAAATTGTGAAAGCAGACCTTCCGGCACTTGTTGAAAATTGTTACGATTCAGAGTCGATTATTAAACAAATCACTACCGACAGTTTATTGATTGTAGTAGATACTCAGTCACCAAAGATGGTCATGAACCCAGACATTTTGGAAAAGGTTGGCAAATTGATTGTTGTTGATCATCATCGAGCAAGTGAAGAAAGTTTTAATTCACTCTTTAGTTTCATTGAGCCCTATGCATCTTCAACGATTGAATTAATGATGGAATTGCTCAATTTCTATAATATGGAAGATGAAATTAAGATATCACCACTTGAAGCTACTATTATGTATGGTGGGTTAGTAGTTGATACCAATAACTTTAGTTATAGAACTGGAGCGAGAACCTTTGAGGTTGCTGCTAAACTTAAAGATCTTGGTGCTGACGTAACAAGCGTTAAGCTATGGTTAAGAAGAGATTTAATGAGAACCTTGGAGATTAATAATCTTTTGGGCAATGTTGAAATATATTTAGAAAGATTTGCATTCGTGATTACTTCTGATATTTACGAAGACAGAATACTATTAGCACAAGTCGCTGATGCAGCTTTGCAGATTAATGGTGTTGATGCAGCATTTATGATTGCACGCATGAATCAAAACACGATTGGTGTTTCAGCACGTTCATATCAAAATATTAATGTTCAAATCTTAATGGAAGCATTAGGTGGTGGTGGACACTTAAATAGTGCTGCTGCACAAATTAAAGATAAATCCGTGCACGATGTGTATGATGAGTTGAAAAATTATATCGATTTAGAATATGGTGGAGGTGGAGAACCTGTGAAAGTCATTTTATTAGAAGATGTTAAAGGCAAAGGTAAAAAAGAAGATGTAATTGAGGTTGCTGGTGGGTATGGCCAATTCTTGGTGACCCAAAAGAAAGCATTATTGGCAACTGATGAAAATCTTGCTGAATTAAATAGAGCAAAAGAAGAAGCATTTGAGGAAAACCAAAGACACATTGATTTAATGAAGAAGCTAAAGGCAGAAATCGATAATAAGAAAGTAACCTTAGGCATTCAAATTGGTCAGGATGGCAAATTATTTGGAAGTGTCACAACAAAACAGATTGTTGAATCATTTGAAAAAGAACACCATATCTTGATTGATCGTAAAAAGATTGAAATCTCAAGCGACATCAATTCGATAGGCATCTATACAGCCACAGTTTCATTACATAAGGATATCAAAGCACAATTCGAAGTACATATCATAGAAAAGTAGGGATACTATGGCTAAAAGCCTACCACATCATCATGAATCTGAACAATCAGTCTTAGGAGCAATCTTTTTAGACCCGAAACAAATCAGTTCAGTAATTGACCAATTGAATAATGAAGACTTCTTCGAACAAGGACATGCACTCATCTATCAAGCAATGAAAGAATTGTTTGCTGATAACTTGAAGATTGACTATACCAGTGTGGCTTCAAGACTGGAACAAAATCAAAATCTTCAAAAAGCAGGAGGTATGAAATACCTTTTGCAATTATCAGAAGCTGTCCCTTCAGTTGCACACCTTGAAACCTATGTTGATTTGGTTAAAGATGGTTCTCTGAAAAGACAAGTCATTGAACTTGCTGGAAGTATTTTAGAAGAAGGATACCAAGGCGAAATGGATGCCAATGATTATTTATCAAAGGCGGAAGAAAGTATTTTTGCACTTGCACAAAAGAGAAAAACCTCTGCTTTTTCACTTTTGTCAGAGGTCATTCATGAAGTTAAAGATAAGATGGAAAAAAATAGGGATAAGAAAGGTGGAATCACTGGACTTAGAACTGGATTTTCCAATATTGATAATATAACTGCAGGTCTTCAACCTGAAGAATTGATTATTTTAGCTGCTCGTCCATCAATGGGAAAATCAGCTATGGCAATGAATTTAGCGCTTAACATTGCTAAAAGAAATAAAGATGGTCAAGCAGGCGTTGCGATATTCAGTTTGGAAATGAGCAACGAACAACTTGCTGGTCGTATGCTAAGTTCTGAGTCGAATATTGAAAATATGAAAATCAAAACAGGACATTTAACACCTAGAGAATGGCAATTTCTAGAAGGTGGTATGCAGTCTTTAGCAAAGCTTAATATTTCTTTTGATGATTCGGCTGCTGTTACGGTTGCCGATATTAGAACTAAATGTAGAAAATTAAGCCAACAAGGCAAGCTTGATTTTGTTGTTATTGACTATCTCCAATTAATTAAAGGAGATGATCGTTCAGGTAATCGTCAAGAAGAAGTTGCGAAGATATCAAGAGCTCTTAAACAAATGGCTAGAGAACTTAAGGTTCCAGTACTTGCTTTATCACAGCTTTCTCGTGAAGTAGAAAAAAGAGAAGACAAAAGACCTGTTTTAGCTGATTTAAGAGAATCCGGAAGTATTGAACAAGATGCCGATATTGTTATGTTCTTGTATCGTAAGGATTATTATGAACGTGATGAGAAGAATTTGACTGGTGAAGTTGATTTAAGTATTGCAAAAAACCGTCAAGGTATTGCCGGCGTTTCATTACATTTCATGTTTGATACAGCATTTAGTAGATTTACTGCTCAAGCAGAAAGATATGAAGATGCTCAAAACAAAGACTAAAAATAAAGGTGCTCATGTGAGCACCTTTTTGATTATATTCTTACTTCAATGTGGATGATAGCATCCAAATATGTTTTTCAAAACTTGCGAGTGTTGTAATCAACATATCAGCAGTTGTTTCATCATTCTTTTCTTGAGCCAAGAATAAAACTTCTTTTAATTCAGTAGCCAATAATTTAAAGTCATCTAAAATATGACCTATCATTTCTTCGGGTTTTTCAGTTCCTGATGCTTCTTTGAGTGAAGTGATTGCTAAATAACCCTTAAGATTAGAGACAGGTTGTCCCCCAATCATCAACAATCTTTCTGCGAATGCGTCATATAATTCATTGACTTCATCGTAGAATTCTTCAAATTTTGCATGAAGTGGATAGAAATTTGGTCCACTCACATACCAATGAAAGTGATGCAATTTAGTGAATAATACACTTAAGTTTGCGACTTGCTTGTTTAAAGCCTGATATAATTTTTCCATTAATATTACCTTTCCTTTCTTTTTTTCTTCATTTATAGTATACCACTTTTAGTCAAATATTGCAGTGATAACGACTTATAAGAGATTATCTTAGTAAAGAACATTTTCTTATAACTAGACAACCTTTCCTATGGAAAATAGATGTAAAATATGGTAATATTATCTAGCAGGTGATGAATATGTATGATCGATTGGCATTAATTGAAAAGCAATATCAAGAAATTCAAGATAAATTAGCTTCTGGTAAACTTGAAATCAAAGAAATGACAGGCTTACTCAAGGAATCTAGTTCAATTCAAGAAACGGTAGAAGCATATCGTTTTTTTAAGACTAAATCAAATGAACTTAAGGAATTAGAGGTCATGATTGAAAATGAAGAAGATCATGATTTGATTGAAATGCTTCAAGCAGAAATAGATCGTCTAGGTGAGGTTTTAGCAAAGACCGAAGAACAATTGAAAATCTTATTGCTTCCAAAGGATCCTAATGATGATAAAAATGTTGTCGTTGATATCAAAGGTGCCGCTGGAGGAGATGAAGGCAATATCTTTGCTGGAGATCTTTTTAGAATGTATTCCAAGTATGCAGAATCTAAGGGTTGGAAAATAGAAGTTTTAAATGCGATGGACGGCGCGATGGGTGGATATACATCTATTGAATTCATCGTTTCAGGAAAACTTGTTTATTCATTCCTAAAATATGAATCAGGAACGCATAGAGTTCAACGTGTTCCAGAAACTGAATCCATGGGACGTGTTCACACATCAACAGCAACCGTTCATGTGATGCCTGAGGCAGAAGAAATAGAACTAGATATCAAGTGGGATGATATTCGCGTTGACACATATAACTCAAGTGGTCCAGGTGGACAAAGCGTTAATACCACAAAATCAGCTGTGCGCTTAACCCATATTCCTAGTGGTCTTATGGTCGCATGTCAAATCGGAAAAAGCCAACATGAAAATAAGGCAAGTGCATTTAAATTACTTAAAACAAGACTTTTTGATTCTATCTTAGAGGAACAAAATTCTAAGGTTGATGCTGAAAGAAAAGCTATGATTGGTAGAGGCGATCGCAGTGAAAAGATTAGAACCTATAATTATCCTCAAAATCGGGTTTCTGATCATCGTATTGGTCTTACACTTCAAAGATTAGATGCCATTATGGAAGGCAGACTTGATTTGGTATTAGAACCACTCTTGAATGAATTCCAAAAGCGCCAGCTCATGGGAGAAAAAGTGTGACCTACGACCAATTGCTAAAATTAGCATACAAGAAAACAAAATCGAAAAATAAAGAAGAAGAAGCTGCAAAACTCTTATTGATGGAGTTATCGAATCAAGAGCCACATCAGTTTTACTTGAATTTGAACCAAGAAGTTGATTCAGATTTTCAAAATAGATACTTAGAAGCGTTGGATCAATATTTAATTGATAACATACCGGTTCAACATATAATCGGTCACTCTTATTTCTTTGGACATCCATTTATAGTCAATGGTGATGTCTTAATTCCAAGAGCTGAGACTGAACAATTAGTCGAGCATGTCCTTTATTTCTATGACAAGTATTTTAACGGTGAAAAACTTGATGTTCTAGATTTGGGAACAGGCAGTGGTTGCATTGGTTTAACCCTAGCACTTGAAGAAGAAAATCTAAGATTAACCATCAGTGATATCAGTAGCGATGCACTCAAAGTAGCCCGTGATAACAGAGATATTTTGAAAGCAAAAGCACAAATCATTCAAAGCGATTTATTTGAAAATATGAGTCATCAATTTGATATGATTATCTCAAATCCACCCTATATTCCTGATACTGAGATTGTTGAAGACATTGTAAAAAAAGAGCCCAGTGTAGCCCTTTATGGTGGCAAGCTTGGAGTTGATTTTTATGAGAGAATTATTAAAGAATCCGCAGGTTATATTAAAGAAAAAGGACTCATAGGCTTTGAACATGGATATCAGCAAAAAGCACAAATTTTAGAATTTGCAGAGCATTATTATCCTCAAGCAAAAATCGTTCAATTAAAAGATTTAGCAGGAAAAGATAGATTTACATTTATTGGTATTGGAGGTGTTCTCAAAGATGAATAAAGGAGATTTAATCATCATTCCCACTGACACAGTTTATGGACTTGCAGCTAAGCTTTATGATGAAGAAGCACTCAAGAAAATATTTGAAATCAAAGGTAGAGAGCAGTCAAAACAAATCCCCATATTATGTCACGATATGACTGATTTAATTGACATTGTTAAATTGGATCAAGTCTCGCTATTTTTAATGAAGCAATTTTGGCCAGGTCCAATATCGTTTGTATTTAACACAACAGAGAAATTTCATCAGTTAACAGGTGAAAAAACGATAGCAGCTCGAATTCCAAATCATCCAAAAGCTTTAGAAATCATTAAGAAATATGGAGTTTTAAGAGTCACAAGTTTAAATAAAAGTGGTGAACCGCCACTATCAGATATCAACGAGATCAAAGACCAATTTGGGTCAATGATTGATGAGATTTATGAACAAACGGAAGTTCAGAGTCACGTCTCATCAACAGTCGTCGATTTAACAGTTAAACCACTAAAGATTCTTAGACAAGGAACAATTACTGATGAATCCATTAAAAATGCATTAAATACGCTACAATCATATAATGATTGCAAGTGAGCTACTCCCACCACTTACTGAAAGATCATTAGAAGTGAGTGCTTCTTGGGTAAAACAGACTAGTGTCTGCTAATTGACCAAGTTTTAAGCGTCTATTCCATACGCTTTTGTTGCATATTTTATGAGACCCTGAACGCCAATGTTAATTGCTGCGTTAAGATCTCTATCCATCACGTGTCCACATTGGCATTTGTATGTACGTTCAATGAGTTTAATATCATTTTCTCTACCACACACACTGCAGGTTTTAGTTGATGGATAATATTGATCAATCTTGATTAAGGTTTTTCCTTCATCTTTTGTTTTATACTCAAGATATCTTGTGAATATGCCGAATGATGTATCATAGATGGATTTTCTGAAATGCTTGGTTTTCGCCATTTCAGTTAAATCCAGTGTCTCGATACTTATAAGATCATAGGTATTCACTAAATATCTAGATGCTTTGTGTAAAAAGTCTTTCCGTTGGTTCTTGATATGAAGATGTAGAGTTGATAACTTTTCTTTTTGCTTCAAGTAGTTACTCGATCCTTTAACTCTCTTAGATAAGATCCGTTGTTCTTTCTTGAGTTTCTCTAAGGATTCTTTATAGTAATTAGGATAATCAGCCTTATGTCCTTCACTATCCATATAAAGACCTTGTAGGGTATAATCTAGACCGATCGCTTTTTCTAATGCTTTCTCTGGTTGTGTTAAGTGACTATACTCAACTCTTAGAGATACATAGTAATGTTTTCCATCTTTCTTGATCGTAGCTGCTTTAATGATAGAACCTTTAGGTAAAGGTCTATGGAGTTTCATCTTAACCATTCCCAATTTAAGGAGTTTTATGTGAGTATCTTCAATTCGAATATTACCACTAATTGTATGGGTAGTATAAGATTGTATTGAGGCATGTCTGGATTTATATTTGGGTTCGTCATGAGACTTATTGAAGAAGTTACTATATGCTTGTTTCAGATGTAACCAAGCAGTGGTTAGACTTTGAGAGTCGACATCATACATGTAAGGAAATTGTTCTTTAATGTATTTGGGATTCACATACTGATGACCATTTAACAACTCTGGATACTTTCCGTAAAGTTCATAGATAGACTTTCGTTCTAAAAGGAGTATATTCCACATCTTTCTGACACATCCAAATGTTTGGTTAATCAGATCAATTTGTTTGGTTGTAGGTTTCAGTCTATAGACATAACCTTTCATGGTTTCATTCATCGTTCTCACCTTGGTTTTCAAGATAAGCACGAATGATTTCTGTGGTGATGTCACCGGTTGTGATTAAACAAAAACTTCTTGACCAAAACTGTGACTTCCACAATTTCTTATTTACATATGGAAATAATTGTTTGATCGTTCTTGATGTCGCACTCTTATAAGTGTTAATGAACTTAGAGAGTTCACTATTGGGTTCTGCTCTAAATAAGATATGAACATGATCTTCGTCATGATTCATTTCTTCCAAATGAAGATTATAATTTCTACCAATGAACACAAATCTATCCATAAGATAGTCTAATATCTCTTCATTCAGTACACGGCGACGATACTTAACGACTAAAATAAGATGATAATACATCTTGAACACCGAATGATTGTTATTGTCGAATTTCATCTTAACCACCCCATTTTATTTACGACGACCTATACTCATATTATACCATATAGTGATAAGAAAAAGACAATGATTGATACATATTTTTAAAGTATTAAAATCGGGGTTTCTTTCATCTTTCACTTAATGCCTTGAAGAGAGAGTTTTCTGAAGAACATGTGATAAAGTCTTTTCGGAGACTTTTTTAATCCATTTTATTAAAAATGGTATATAATAGATAAGGTTATGAAAAGAGGTACCAATGGAAATTAGGAATATAGCAATAATTGCACATGTTGATCATGGAAAGACAACGCTAGTTAACCAGTTATTAAAGCAAAGCGAACGTTATGATGAACATGCACAATTAGATGATCGAGTCATGGACTCAAATGATATTGAAAGAGAACGCGGAATAACAATTCTTGCTAAAAATACAGCCATCATTTACAAAGATTATCGAATTAACATTTTAGATACACCAGGTCACGCTGATTTTGGTGGAGAAGTTGAAAGAATCATGCACATGGTGGATGGTGTTTTGTTGTTGGTTGATGCATTTGAAGGTGTCATGCCACAGACAAGATTTGTTTTGAAAAAGGCTCTAGAAGCCAAATTATTGCCCATTGTTGTCGTCAATAAAATAGATCGTAAATTTGCTGATATTCAAAAAACAGTCAATGAGATATATGACTTATTTATCGATTTAGGTGCTGATGAGCATCAATTGGATTTCCCTGTGCTTTATGCATCAGGTATCCAAGGATTAGCCAATTATAAACCACATCTTGATTTGGACATCAAGATGGAACCTATATTAGATACCATCATCAAATCAATTCCACAACCCAATCAAGATGAAACCGATCATCTTCAATTTCAACCTGCTTTAATTGATTATAACGACTATGTTGGTCGTATGGGCATCGGAAAAATTTATAAAGGAACCTTAAGAACAAATGATACAGTGTCGTGTGTTCGTATGGATGGATCGATTATCACCTTTAGAGTACAAAAGATTTTCCAAAGCATGGGCATGGATAAATTTGAAGTTGAAGAAGCTTATTCAGGAGATATCGTATCTCTTGCAGGACTTCCTGATATTCATGTTGGTGAAACCATTTGTGAAGTAGGCTTCGAAGAAGCATTACCACACTTGCATATTGATGAACCAACTGTGCAAATCACATTCTTAACGAATTCATCTCCTTTTGCAGGTAAAGAAGGAAAATTTGTTACTGCATCAAAAATTGATGAAAGATTATTTAAAGAAACACAGCGCGATGTCAGTTTAAGAGTCGAACGTATTGGAACTACCGAAGCATGGACAGTTTCTGGACGTGGCGAGCTACATTTGGGAATTCTAATTGAAAATATGCGTCGTGAAAATTATGAATTTCAAGTTTCGCGTCCAAGAGTTATCGTCAAGATGATTGATCAAGTGAAGTGTGAACCTTATGAAGATGTACAAATCGATTGTCCGACTGAATACGTAGGAACCGTTATTGAAATGCTCGGAGAACGCAGAGGAGATCTCATATCCATGCATCAAAATGGTGACTATAGCAGAATTCACTATACTCTACCATCACGTGGACTCATCGGATTTATGACACAATTTTTGACTGCAACTAAAGGCTATGGTATCTTATCACATATCTTCTTAGATTATAGACCCTCACTCAATGAAACCGTTGGTAACCGTAGAACAGGTGCCTTAGTTTCAATGAACAATGGCATGACAACAGCTTATGCGATTGGAAGACTTGAAGACCGAGGAACAATGTTCATCGAACCAAGAACAGCTGTTTATGAAGGCATGATTGTTGGCGAAGGCAATAAAGATAGCGATATGGTTGTTAATGTGACCATGGAGAAACAACAAACCAATATGCGTTCAGCAGGAAAAGACAGCACAGTAGTTCTTAAGAAAGCACAAGTGATGAACCTTGAAGCTTGCATGTCATTTATTGATGACGATGAACTGATTGAAATCACACCTAAGAATATTCGATTGAGAAAAGCATTACTTAGAGCGCTTGATCGAAGAAAATCATTTTATAACGAAACTAAAGAATAAAGATGTCTTTCATCTGTATTCTTTTCTTATATCAAAAAACACTTTGAAAAACACGTTTTATGTTATAATATTCAATGAGTCAAAGGTAGGAGGTTTTCTATGAAAATTGCAATTGGTAGCGATCATGGTGGCTTTGAATTGAAAGAGTACGTTAAGTCATATTTAACAAAGAAAAAGTTTAATGTTATTGACTTTGGTACTGATTCATTAGACCCAGTAGATTATCCTGATTTTGGAAAAAAAGTTGGGTTGGCAGTGACTAAAGAAGACTATGATTTTGGCATTGCGATTTGTGGAACTGGTATTGGTATCAGCATCTCAGCAAACAAAATCAAAGGGGTTCGTGCAGCACTTGTCTATGATGAACTCACAGCAAGATTAGCAAAAGAGCATAATAATGCGAACGTCATTGCTTTGGGTGGAAGAACGACATCAAAAGATGAAGCTATTAAAATTGTTGATGCATATATGAATGCAACCTATGAACTTAGACATCAAAAGAGATTAGATAAAATAAATAAAATCGAGGAGAATGAATAGCATGAGTAAAGTCGTCATACTTAATCACCCCTTAATTGATCACAAAATGGCTAAGATTAGAGACAAAAGAACTGGAACAAAAGAGTTTAGGGAAAGTGTTTCGGAAGTTGGTGGTTTAATCACTTATGAAATCACGCGTGATTTCACAACAACTCCCAAAACCATTGAAACTCCAATGTGTGAAACAACTGTCTATGAATTAGAAAAACAAGTTGTTATTGTCCCAATACTTAGAGCTGGTTTAGGCATGGTTGATGGTATCCATAATATCATTCCAACTGCAAAGATTGGCCATATCGGTCTTTATCGTGATGAAGTGACACTTCAACCTCAAGTTTATTACTCTAAATTTCCTTCATGCATTAAAGAAAGTGTTGTTTTAGTGGTTGATCCAATGCTGGCAAGTGGTGGATCTGCATCTAAAGCAATTGATATATTAAAAAAACACGGAGCAACTGACATTAGATATGTAGGTCTTGTTGGGTGTCCCGAAGGTATTAAAAGATTACAAGAAGATCATCCAGATGTAAGCATCTATCTTGCAGCACTAGATAGTCATTTAAATGAAATAGGCTATATTGTGCCTGGTCTTGGAGATTGTGGGGATCGGTTATTTGGAACGAAGTAAATCAAGAAAAGTTTTAATGACATACATGATGGTTATGCAAGTTATTTTTTCCATCATTGGACTATCTCTTCTGGGTATCTATATTGGCAGCAAAATAGATTCAGAAGGTGATTTATCTACGATTTTAGGAGCAATTGGATTAATTTTAGGCATTATTGTAGGATTTATTACAATTATGCAATTTGTTAAAAGTGAGGAACGCTATGAGAGACGTACATAAAATAGCACTTATCGGAATTGTTTATGCCATCGTGTTATCACTGGTTGTTTTAATCTTTTTTACCGATTATGTATTGTGGGCAGTATTAGGGTCTGCAGTAGCTCTTCTTAATCATGGACAAATGATTCGCTTAACAGATAAGAACAGATTTAGAACTGATCGTCTAGTGCTTCATTTGGTTCAAAGATATGTATTATATTTCATCATTATTGCGTTTGTTTGGTTTGACACAAAAGAACTAGGCACACCTGTAATGATTCGCTCATATATTGTTTTACTCTTAGGGATATTTTCACTCAAAGTAGGTGTTTTTATTTACTGGACACCACTTTTTAAGAAACCTAAAGAAGAAAACATTAAACCTCTCGAACAGGAGGAAGAAGACGATGATCAATCAAATTTTGGAATACTTTAAAAATCTTCCTGGATACTTTGTGACATCACTTATCATCATAGCTTCTCTATCTATCATTTCAGTGATTGTTGGACTCAAGGTCAAACATATGGATCCAAAAGCAAGACCAGGAAAAGTTATCACATTGTTCATAAGTTTTGTATCATTTTTTAATAACTATGTGAAAAGTTATGTAGGAAAACATTGGACATATGTTGCTCCAATTACTTTATCGATGGCAATCTATGTATTGATTTCTAACATTGCAGGTGTTGTTAATATAGAGTCTCCCACAAGTTTTACGGCAATTACTTTCTCATTATCATTGGTTGCTGTCTTCGTGGTCCAATCCACAGGTATAAGAAGTCAAGGAGTCATTAAACATTTTGGTGGTTTAACCAAACCCTTTAAATTGATGACACCGCTTAACATTATTGGTGATATTACTCCGGCATTATCGATTGCCTTACGTTTATTTGGCAATATTGCCAGTGGTGCAGTTATCGTGACTTTAGCATTTAGAGGATTGATGATGTTGCCATTTTATGCAAGCTGGACAGCTGTTTTTGTTAAACCAGTTCTCAGTTTGTTATTTGATGTTGCGTTTGGCTTGATTCAAACGCTTGTTATTGTGTTATTGACTATTATCTTCGCATCAACAAAAGTTGATGATGCGGATTTAGAAATAAATTAAAAAATAAAGGAGAAAGACTATGCATGAAATTTTAAACCAGATTTTGCCATTTATTGCAGATGTTGTACCTAATGAGTTTTTTAGAAGTGGACTCGCTTATATTGGTGCAGGTATCGCTGTTACTACCGGTTTTGGTACTGGTATCGGACAAGGAATTGCAGCCGGCAAGGCAGTTGAAGCTGTTGCACGCCAACCAGAAGCACTTGGAAAAATCACATCAACGATGTTGATTGGACAAGCTGTTGCAGAAACAACTGGTATTTATGGCTTGATTATTGCATTCATTTTAACCACTAAATAAGAAAAGGAATTGATGTTGTGAACGAAATACTAGAAGAAGTCACTCAGATGATTCAAAATGGATTGAATTCTGTTTTCGATCGTCCAGACGTTCTCATCTTTAACATTCTTGCTTTTATTGTTCTTGTATTTTTCATCAAAAGATTTTTGTGGAAATATGTGACAAGTTTTGTTGATGCTAGACAAAAAGCACTCAATGAAGAACTTGATCATGCTGCAGAAGAACGTGCTTTAGCTCAATCTCTTCAGGAAAAATCACAAAAAGATTATGAATTGATGAAAGAAGAAACAAGAGTATTAAAAGAAAAATTAACAGTAGAAGCTTATAAGCAACAAGAAGAACTCATTGTCAGTGCTAAAAAGGAAGCTAAGCGTCGTTTAGAGCAAGCTGAAAAAGACATTGAGTTTGAAATCATTCAAGCTAATGAGCATATCAAACAGTCGATTAAAGAGATTGCTTTTGCTGCTGCCGAAAAGATTGTTAAAAGAGAAATCGACGAAAATGTTCATCAAGATATCATTGATGAAATTGTTCGGGATAGTGAAGTGCGATGAGCGTATCAACTTATGCGAAGGCGCTTTATGCGATTGCCGAAAAACAAGATAAAATTGATCTCATCACGGAACAATTTGGATTATTTCATGACACCATGGAAGAATTAAAAGGCTGGGTTTCCATGATGGATTCTCCGATGATGACATTCGATGAGAAAAGCCAAAATATTGATGCTCTTCATTATGATGCCTCATTTTTAGCATTTTTAAAAATGCTAGCACAAAAACATCATGTTCATCACTATTTGGAAATCTATCAGGAATGGCTTCATATGTCAAGAAAATATCAAGGCATCGCACATCTTCATATTTACTCAGCTATACCAATTACAAAGGAACAAGAAGAAACATTAAAAAAAGTGATTCAACCACGTTTTCCAAAGCAGAAACTCGATTTCAATATTACGATTGATGAGCATTTACTTGGAGGAATCAAGATTGTTCATCAAGGGCAATCACTTGATCGCTCTATTGCACGTGAACTCAAAGAATTATATACAACGATTTAAGGTGGTGTAGAAATTGTCGAAACTAAAAGTCCAAGAAATGACGGAAATTATCAAGAAGCAGATTGAGTCATTTGAACAAGACGTAAAACTAGAAAATATAGGCAAGGTATTAAGCGTAGGTGATGGTATTGCTATCGTTTATGGTCTCCAACAAGCTATGATGGGTGAACTCTTAGAGTTTCCTCATGATGTTAAGGGGCTTGTTTTTAACTTAGAAGAATTAAGTGTTGGTGTTATTCTTTTAGGGGAAAGCGAAAAAATCAAAGAAGGCGATTTGGTTAAGACAACCAAACGTATTTTTGAAGTTCCTGTAGGTGAAGAACTTCTCGGTAGAGTTGTAAATCCACTTGGTGAACCTTTAGATGCTGGCGGAACAATTGATGCAAAACATTTTCTTCCGGTTGAAAGAAGAGCGCAAGGCGTCATGGCTAGAGGATCAATTAATGCTTCTATGGAAACAGGAATTAAGGTTATTGATGCGTTAGTACCTATTGGGCGTGGTCAAAGAGAATTAATTATTGGCGATAGACAAACAGGTAAAACCACACTTGCAGTAGACACCATTCTTAACCAAAAAAGAAAGAATGTTATTTGTATCTATGTTGCTATTGGTCAAAAAGAATCTAGTGTCTCGACACTAGTCCAATTACTTTCTCAACATCAAGCAATGGAATATACAATCGTCGTAACTGCAGGAGCATCTAGAGAAGGAACGTTACTGTATCTTGCACCTTTTGCTGGTGTTACTATGGGTGAATACTTCATGGAACAAGGCAAAGATGTTTTGATTGTTTATGATGATCTATCGAAACATGCTGTTGCATATCGCGAATTATCACTTCTCCTTCGTCGTCCACCAGGACGTGAAGCATATCCAGGAGATGTCTTCTATCTTCATTCTAGACTTCTCGAAAGATCTGCACGCCTTAATGATAAATTAGGTGGAGGATCAATTACAGCATTGCCAATCATTGAAACAAAAGCTGGAGATATTTCAGCTTATATTCCGACCAATGTTATTTCTATTACGGATGGTCAAATTTTCTTAGAAGCTGAATTATTCTATTCAGGCATTCGTCCAGCAATCAGTGCGGGGCTTTCTGTATCCCGTGTAGGTGGAGCTGCTCAATGGAAAGGAATGAAGAAGGTTTCAGGAACTGTTCGTATTAACTTGGCTAACTTTAGAGAACTTGAATCATTTGCTCAATTTGGCTCTGATCTTGATGCCAGTGCTAAACGCAGACTTGAACGTGGTAGAAAGACTGTTGAAATATTGAAACAGGATGTTCATGAATTAATTGAAATGCCAACACAAATCGTAACGATTTATGCGCTTTCAACTGGACTCATGGATGATCTAGATATTGATCAAGTTAAATTACTAGAAAAAGAAATCAATCAAGGTCTTCACATGAATGACCTTGGTCAAAAATTATATAAGCATTTAGTAGAAACCAAAACACTTCCTGATGCTAAGGAACTCGATGAATTTATCAATAAGCTTAAGAGGATGATTTAGTATGAGCTTAAAGGATATTAAACTGAGAATGCAGGCCATTGAGAAAACTGCCTCCATTACTCAAGCAATGCATAATATTGCCTTATCCAAAATAAAAAAATCTTCTTTACTTCTTAATACGACAAGAGATTTTGTTGTTAAGCTTCATGGCATCTTAGATTATGCTAATCAAAATATCGAAGAAGAGCACCGATTAACAACAATCAATGAAGGCAAAACGAAGTTGTATGTTTTAGTCACCAGTGATCGCGGACTTGCAGGTAGTTATCATTCTCAATTATTCAAAGCATTTTTAGATGAAGTTAAAGATATGAAAAAAGAGAATTATCGTGTCTTCGTTCTTGGAAAAAAAGGGTTCTATTTTGCACAAAAAAGAAAGTTGCCTATGGTTAATCAAGAGATTATCTACAATCGTGATGATATAACGACCATGTATTTTAGACACTATGCAGATTTAATTAAAGACGTCTTTATGCAAAAGAGTATTGATGAAGTTATTTTATTTTACAATCACTATATCAATACAGCAACTCAAGTTGTGAAGAACAGAACTATTTTGCCTGTGATCTTTGAAGAAACAGATGAGCCTAAAAGAGAATTTATTTATGATACAGCACCTGAAATTGTGCTAGATCATACGATTAATATTTATATTGAAAGCAGTATATTCACTGCTTTGGCTGATGCCAAGCTGAGTGAACATGCATCGCGAATGATCGCGATGAAAAGTGCGACTGATAATGCGAATGAGATTGTTGAAAGACTGCATACGATTTATCATAGAGCAAGACAGCAAGAAATTACAAGTGAGATCATTGATGTTATCAATGGCTCCAACGTGTAAGAAAGGAGAAACAGGATGAAAGGTAAAATCACACAAATCATCGGACCAGTTGTTGATGTCTATTTTGAAGGTGAACTCCCATCTATCTATGATGCTTTAGTCGTAGAAAAAGAAGATGGAACGACTGTCACACTTGAAGTTGCACTTCATACAGGAGACAATGTTGTTCGTACCATCGCTTTAGAACCGACTGAAGGGCTAAGAAGAGATTTAGTTGTCAATGCAACAAATTCTTCGATTAAAGTTCCTGTTGGCAAGCAAGTGCTTGGACGAATCTTTAATGTTTTGGGTCAACCAATTGATGGGCTTGAATCATTAGATGATGCACCTCATATGAGTATTCATAGACAAGCTCCAGCTTTTCATGATTTATCAAGTGAAGTTGAACTTTTGGAAACTGGAATTAAAGTCATTGACTTATTAGCACCTTATATTAAAGGTGGTAAAATTGGTCTATTTGGAGGAGCTGGTGTCGGCAAGACCGTGCTCATTCAAGAACTGATTCATAATATCGCACAGGAAAGAGCAGGTATTTCTGTTTTTGCCGGTGTTGGTGAAAGAACAAGAGAAGGATATGAGCTATATACTGAAATGACTGAGTCTGGTGTTATCAATAAGACAGCACTCGTCTTTGGTCAAATGAATGAGCCACCTGGAGCAAGAATGAGAGTTGCTCTGACTGGTTTGACGATGGCTGAGCATTTTAGAGATGAAGAAAAACAAGACGTTCTATTATTCATTGATAACATCTTCAGATTTATCCAAGCAGGTTCTGAAGTATCAGCCTTATTGGGTAGAATGCCATCAGCGGTTGGTTATCAACCAACCTTAGCGACTGAAATGGGTCGATTACAAGAACGTATTACGTCAACTAAGAATGGTTCTATTACCTCAATTCAAGCGGTTTATGTACCAGCTGATGACTACACAGATCCAGCGCCAGCGACTGTTTTCTCGCATTTGGATGCAACGACCAACCTAAGTAGAAAACTGACTGAAATCGGTATTTACCCTGCCGTAGATCCTCTTGCATCAACATCTAGAGCACTTTCTCCACAAATCGTTGGTAAAGAACATTATGAAGTCGCAAGAAACGTACAGAAGATGATTCAAAGATATCATGAACTTCTCGATATCATTGCTATTTTAGGTATGGATGAATTAACTGATGAAGATAAGCTTCTCGTTCATAGAGCAAGAAGAATTCAAATATTCTTATCACAAAACACACACGTGGCTGAACAATTTACAGGTGTCCCTGGATCATTTGTTCCTCTTAAGGAAACAGTACGTGGATTTAAAGAAATCATTGAAGGTAAGCATGATGGACTACCCGAAGATGCATTCATGATGGTTGGTACCATCGATGATGCGATTAAGAAGGCGAAGACATTATGATTTTCAATGTGTTAACGCAACAAGGCATATCTTATAAAGATGAGATTAGCTATGTGCTCATTCATAATGAAGATGGTGAATTGGCTATCTTAGATAACCATATTCCAATCATTTTACAAATCAAAACCGGATATTTGAAGCTTGTAAGAGACAAAAGTGAAAGCTTTTTAGTTGTTGAACAGGGTGTTATTGAATTTAAGGATAATGAACTTTCTATCTTAGCGCTTGAAGCTCAGATGGGAGCAACCCTTGAAAAAGCAAGACATGCCTTTGATATGATGAAGAAAGAAAAACTACAGATAACTAAAAAGGAAAATATCGATTTTTCAAAACAAGAACGTGAGCTTAAAGAAAATATTACTAAGAGTAAAGCAGGACAAATTTAGGAGGTAATTTAAATGGATGAACTCATTTATTTTGTATCTTTGACCGTTTTCTTCGCACTCAATCTAAGAATCTTAAGAGCACTTCATATTGAAAACAAATTCGAAAAGATGAAGATTTGGGAGATTAAAGCAGCATATTTTTTGATTGCACTTGTTGGCGGTCATATTTTGGCTGAGATTATGCTCAAGTTGTCACAACTACTCACAAATAATTTATAAGAAAAAAGGCATGGGGAAACCTATGCTTTTTTATAGGAGATATGATGAAGAAAATTACAATGATGATTATGATTGTAGCCATGAGTATTGGGATTTTCGGTTGCGAAACGGTTGATTATGATCTGTTGTTTGAAGAGAGATCTAATGAAATTATTGCAGCAATTCCTGATACAATCAATACAAACTTTGCTCTACCCACATTTGATGATGTAGAAGTGTCTTTTGAGTATCTTGATGTGAGTTTTGGTGAGGGTGAGTTTATCTATGAATCACCATTTTACGATCAAGATGTAGAACTCAATTACATCATTAGTAAAGGGAATCAAACAGCAGAATTTACTGAGACTATCCATTTGCTAGCTGATGATTCCGGATACAATGGATATAAATTATATATCGATTTACCATACTCAGTCAATAATGTTACATTAGATGAGTATACACAGGCTACCGTTTTAGGCATTATGACAAAAAATGGAATCGCAGAAACAGATGTTGAAACAAATGCTGCTCAAATCAGAGGTAGACGTAATTCAACTTGGTTTTCATATCCTAAGAAGCCCTTTAGATTGAGATTTGATGAAAATACATCTCTTTTTGGCATGCCAGAAGCGAAGAACTATGTTCTTTTAGCTGAATATGCTGATAAGTCTTTAATGAGAAATGCTGTAGTTCATAAAATGAGCAGTTTACTAGATAACTTAAGTTATACATTAGAAGTCAGATTTGTTGAACTCTATATCAATACAGTTTATATGGGTTTATATGTATTAACAGAACAAGTAGAATTTCATAAGAATAAGTTAAATATTGAAACGATTGCGGGTATTGCAGATACTGGATATTTATTTGAATTAGATATGAGATACTATGATAATTTTACAGCGCTTAATGACGAATGGTTTATGGTTGCTGATAAGCCCTATAATATCAAAGAACCAGATAGTGATGATTTAGAGTATTCGAGTGTTCACTCGGAATACTTAACCAATTATTTGACATCTGTTGAAAATGCGCTCATAGCAAAATCAGGATATGAAACTTTAATGGATGTTCCTGGATGGATTGATTTCTTCATCATGCATGAGTTGATGAAAAATGTTGATGTGGGTTTCTCAAGTGTATTCTATTATAAGGAAGCTGGTGGACCTTTAAGACCAGGACCACTATGGGATTTTGATTTCGCAATAGGAAATGCAGATTATATCGATTATGGACCTGAAAATTTTTACGGCATGAAGGCATATAAAAATAGATTATTTAAATTAATGATGGATGTTCCAGAACTTAGATTACAGTTTAGAGAAAGATTTAATGATATATTTTATGATGTGTTACCAGAGGTCTATGATATGATTCCTATTCTTTCTGAATCTATAGAGACACAAGCCAATCGTAATTTTGATAAGTGGGAAATTATGGAGATTTATGTATGGCCTAATCCAGAAGAAGTGATGAATGAGAATACTTTTATGGGTCAAGTTGCATATTTAGAGTTATATTTACATGAAAGATCTAATTGGATGTATGGGATTATGTTTGAGGATGAATATTTGAATGGGATTTTTGTTTAAGATAAAAATGTTAAGGGTTGTTGGTTCGAGTCAAGTTATCGGTACCATTACAACCCAAAGAATTTCCTATCTATTTTTAAAGAAAGAATGAAGCTGATATAAATTAGATGACACAATTCATTAGACAAGAAAAAGAGAGTATAGCTATAAAATTATTAATCAATACATTCACCTTTATAATCTTATTATGGAGGTGTTTTTATTGTTTAAAGTAAAGATCTAAAATTTCAAAGGTGTTTATTTCAGAATATAAGGTGCTATAAAATGATATAGTGTGATTTTAATTTTAGTTGTTTATACTTTTCATACACATGATATAATTTTAATAACTCTAACAATTAACGGGGAATATGGATATTACGAGTTTAAACCTATGAGAATTACATAATCCACGCTACGTGGATATTATCTCTTATCCATAGGTTTACAGTTTCTTGGTAAGATGATAGTGTAAAGTTGAGGTGAGATAATGGATTCTATAAAAACTGGGAAGTTTATACAAGAATTAAGGAAAGCAAAAAAATTAACACAAAACGATTTAGCAGATTTACTTCAAGTAACAAATAAAGCAATATCAAGATGGGAGACAGGAGAAGGTTTTCCTGATGTTGTGCTCTTACCCAGACTAAGTGAAGTCTTAAGTGTTACAATTGATGATATTTTAAATGGTGAAAGAAAAACAAACATTATAAGTCATAACACCAAAGATAAACAAAAGTTATTAAATGTATACAAAATCTGTTTGACAATTATTTCTTTATCTTTTGTTTTGTTCATTGGGTTAACCTATACAACATTTAAAGTTTGGATTGGCTTTATGGCCCATGTCATTCCAAGTACATTAGCCTTGGTATGGGTTTTGATTGCACGAAGTAATTATATGGATACTTGTGAGTATAATGACGAAGACAAGAAAATATTATTTGATACTCTTAAAATATCTGTTACTTTATATTCCGTATTATTTGCTTTGATGTTCGTCCAATTTTTAGCTCTAGTAAGTCAGTATGCATTTAATTTTATTAGGTTTCAAGACTTTATTTTAGTTTCATTTATTACCGGGGGACTAGTTTTTTTCGGTACCAGTTGGTATTTCAATAGCATTGATATAAATCAAAATAAAAATAAAACAACTATACACAAAAAGTTTACAGTATATTTTGCTATATTGATCATTATATGCATAGGTGTATTCTTTCTGAGTCCGTTAAACAATTTAATTCCATTTGAAGGAATACCTATCATATCGATTATATCTGTATCATGTTTAGTTTATATATCTTTCGGAATCTATTACTTGATAAAAAAAACAGATAGTGTTATGTTATTTTTTCTTCGAGTGATAACAACAATAGCTGTAATCTTTATTAACTCACCACTTAGTTTCATGGATGGAGATTCCTCATTTTTGGAAACATTACCCATTATTATCTATTTTGGTGTATTACTAATATCAATTGTTGGTTTTACCTTGAAATTCATTAAAAATACAAAAGATTCATTATTAAGATTTTATTTTCAAAACATATTTTTATTTGTTTATTTTTTCTTTTATATCTTTGGATTGATCATGCTCATTGCTATCGTTATCATTTTTGGAATCCTCGACATATTTATTGATAAGAAAATCGATTCAAGAACTTCAATAAGCTTGAATAAGAACCCAATTTGACAACTATATCACAGTATATCACCACGAAAAAGTCGATAATCACATCGACTTTTATTGTTTCTAACTCTATGATTTTTCATCAGATCTACCAAAATATATCCTTTTTAATATTCAATCACATACACTTTGTCAAAATATACAACCAACTAATATAAAACCACTCATGATATAATCAAGGTAATCATTACACTATCAATATTAAGAAATTCAAAAGAATGCCACTTTAAAAATAAAACTTCAAATCATTAATAATATGTGAAGATTGGAGATATGATATGAGTCACTCAACCATTCCAGAACAATTCATAGAAAACCTTGGAATCATGACTGAAGAAACCTACAACAAAATCATAAATTGCAAGATAATGATTGTAGGACTAGGTGGACTAGGTGGTTATTTAGCTAACCATCTTGTTCGTTTAGGAGTAGATCATCTGAAATTAGTAGATTATGATCGATATACATTGTCCAATCTTAATCGGCAATTATTTTCATCATTGGAGACAGTAGGTAAGTATAAAGCTGAAGTCATCAAAGAACAGATATATAAAATAAATCCCAAATGTACGATAGAAGTTGCTCTAAAGAATATTAAAGACATTGATATACCTAACAAAAAGTATGATTACATCATTGATGCAGTTGATAACCTTGACACTAAAAAATATATAGCTAGTTTAGGTAAAAAACTAAACATACCTGTATTACATGGTGCATGTGCTGGATGGTATGGTCAAGTTGGGTGGATATTACCCAACTGCAATTTAATTGAAGAAATTTATGGTGATGCAAAAAAAGGCATAGAAGAACAACTAAAAAATCCATCATTCACACCAGCAGTAGTTGCTTCTATGATGGCATCTGAATTTGTCAAATTGATACAGGATCCTAAGAAAGCAACCGTTAATCGAATTCTGATGATTGATTTGTACAACAATACAATCATCAGCAACGAATCACCATCAAGTAAGAAAGAGTGAGCATATGGTCAAAGTCATATTCTATAATTTACTAAGAAGTAAATACAATATCAATGAAGAAATGGTTCATAGTGGTTCAATTAATGAGATACTCAATCAGATTTTTCAGAAGTATCCTAACATGCAAGAAAAAGACTTTGATACAGCAGTTGTCTTTCATCAAGGGAAGCCAATCCACAAAATGAATTTTGATTATATGATTGATGACAGAGAGGAAATCATCATCACTCATTTTGTTGGTGGAGGATAAAAAAATAGTTTATATACACACATCAATTCATATATTAATTTCAAAATATCCAACAAGTAAAAATTTACTTGTTGTTTTGATTTTATGAAGATCAAACAAAATATCCTCTATCAAAAAATTAATCTCTTAAAAGATTGTTTTATATTGTGTGTTTATCACTTGTGATACAATAGTAATAAAGAGATTTCTGGATGTAGAAGAATCATACAACTCAAAATACAGTCTATAAATATAGACAATATAAGAATCATTCATACCATTCACACACTACCCTAACTATCATGATTCACATAAAATGGAAACAACATCAACAAAAAGGAGAAAATAGATTATGAAATCCTTGTTCAAAAAACCATGGTTTATAGGAACATTAATCATAGGCTTGATACTCGTTGTCTTTTTAATAAACCTAGGTATCATGTCACTCAATTTAAAGTCACCCCATGATGAGGATAACTTTTGGTTTCTAGCAAGCAATATATCAGATGGCCGTTACTTAAATATCTTTGCTTTTATCTTAAAGATACTCTTTTATGTATCCATCATTCCAATCTTATTAGCTGGTTTTAGTTTCTATAAAAAGAATAACTGGGGCATTCTTTCAGCTGTCCTTTATTTTCTTGGATTTGGAACGACACTCATTGTTTTTCAGTCCCTTAATAACTATCTGACTATTTTCTCAATGATCCTCGTTATCTTAACGATCGTTTTAGTTGTGGGTATCTTTGTTTTAAGTATTTTAAGAAGAAAGACACTTGATTTGACCAAAGATTCTCAAAAAGATGAAAAGAATATCAAATTAAGTGAAACTAAAATTCCAGTCTTTGTCTTAATTGTTGATATCTTTTCAATTGTTGTTTTCTTAACCACATTCATTATTCCATTATATACATTGGTTGAATCAGGAAATAATGTTCATGCCATATTCATTCATGCTTTATTTGTTGAAAATGCTAATGTTGATATCATCATTTACTTTCTTGTCAATTTTGCGATATTTTTAGGCATTTTCTTATATTTTGCTAATTGCTTATCCAATTATTATTTTGATAAGGAAAGATTCATCAATAAATCAAAGACACTAGTTACATACACTTTTGTTGCTACGCTATTATTTTTTATTGGTGGGTTAGTCATGGATATCACTTACACACTTGGTGGTAGCACTGCTCAAACAGTTGCTTACATTCCAATGCTTTTAATGTTCCTCGTCATTTTCGGTTTTGCTATTCTTAAAGGTAAATTCAGTTCTTTTCAACAAATATCTTATGGTGGAAGAAAAATAAGATTTGCTAAAAGCGAACCACTCTTTTATGTTTTATTATTAACTACTGTTACTGTACTCATGCTACTGCTACCAATCATTAAGATCGAGGTTGCATTTGGTAGTTATTCATATCCTGTTAATTTGACAGGTATTGCTATCTTAAGAGATTATGCATCCTTAGATCCTGGTTATCGTCTAGTGGCTTATGCCCTTGTTGTGATGCTGATTTCTGTTGGACTTTCTCTTGTTATGGCACTTGCAAGTTATCTATCAAAAGCTAAACAATTTAGCTCGATTGTCAAGTTTGCAACAATAACCAACATTTTCTTTGTATTTATTATTGCAGTATCTGGATATTATTTCCAAATTGCTAAAGAAATCAATCAAGTTGTTATGTTAGATATTTTTAGTTTTTATGGCATCAATTTACCTGATATTGCTGAGTTTGAATATACAGTCAGTACTGATGCCATCTATGCACTCATGGCATCTCTAGCCGTCTTAATTTTGATGTTTGCTCGAAGAGCATTTGATAGAGATGAAATGAATTTACTAGAAGCGGGTATATTGCCTATTGAAGGTGCATCTGGTTCAAATGGTGAATTATCTGGTGACACATCAGATGATACATACCAACCAAATGACCCATGCTATGCATTTACAGAACTTGATTCAAAAATAGAATCATTCAAAGAAGATCTTGAAAAGAGAGAGATCCTAAAACCTGAAGAACCAACTTTAAATGAACTTGTTAACTTTGTTGTAGATTATGCTAGAAATTCAAGACTTCATTTATCATATACACCCGAAGATATTGCTACCTTCGTTGCTGGACTTGGAGCAGCGAAGCTATCGATTTTGCAAGGGATGTCTGGAACTGGGAAAACCAGTTTGCCAAAGATTTTCTCAGAAGCCGTTTTTGGAAACTGTGATATCATTGAAGTTGAATCATCATGGAAAGATAAAAACGAACTATTGGGTTACTACAATGAGTTTTCACTTAAATACACGCCCAAGAAATTCACATTAGCGCTTTATAAAGCCGCACTTAATCAAGAAATATTTACGTTTATTCTACTTGATGAAATGAATTTATCGAGAATTGAATACTATTTCTCGGATTTTCTATCCTTGATGGAAAATGAAGAAGGTCATAGAGAAATTAAGCTAATTAACATTAAACTTGTTAAAAAAGAAGAAGATGATGATGAAGTAGAATATATAGCTCTTAATGAAGGTCATACACTCAAAGTTCCAGCTAATGTTTGGTTTATCGGTACAGCTAATCGTGATGAATCGACATTTGTTATCTCTGATAAAGTATATGACCGAGCACATACTATGAACTTTACAAAGCGTGCCCCTAAAGTTCGTAATTATTCAAATCCTATTCCAAAGCAGTACTATAATTATCAGATTATGAATGAATTGTTTAATGCAGCAAAAGCAAAAGGTGATTTTGATGCTGAGAATAGTGAACTTATCAAAAGCGTTGAAGCGTTACTCGCTCCATTCAATATTTCATTTGGTAATCGTATATTAAAGCAAATAGAAGATTTTGTTAATATATATAAAGAATGTTTTGTCAATGAAGATGTGGAAAGCGAAGCCATTGAAAAGATTTTATTAAGTAAAGTAGTCGCAAAGCTTGAAGTAAAGACCATTGATGACAAAGAAAAACTTGAAATGGAATTTGAAAAACTGAACTTGCATCAATGTGCGGAGTTTATTAAACGTCTTGATAATGAATAGCAATGACAAAAAACATCAATCAACTTAAGATAGAAGAATACAATCGCTTTGCCTCGCTTCTACAAGACATTCAAAATTTCTTAAAGAAACATCAAGTTGTAACCTATATAGAGTTTGATTATTATGTCGTTCATGATATGACATTATTTTCAATTGAACCTGAATTTGATTTTGAAAAATTAGAAAAAACGATACATCAACTCAAAAAAGCAACACCTGCTATCAAAAGAATATTTAGCAAACCGATTATTGTCTTAAAGGATACTGATGATGTTTTGCCAGTTGAAAATGCACGCATCATCAACCAAAATACGTTGCTACATTTAGCTAATCATGGTCAATATGTATCCAATATTACATATAGTGGGGTTAAGCCAAGAAAATTGCTAACAAGAATTTATGAAGATGAATACAGCATTTATGAAAACATCATTTTCTGTAATTTTATTGATGAAATCCTCTTAATGATTAAAAAGAATAGAAGAACGTTGAATAGCTTATTATATGCAAGTAACATCATGAGATTTAATTTACTTGAAAAAGTCAATCATGTGAATTACTTTTTAGCTTTAGGAAAATTGCATACAGGCTATATTAGAGACTTTAGCCAATATTTTAATTTATCTAAAGAATTGTTAATTGAATTGTCATCGATCAGTCAAGCAATTAACCCAAGATTATATAAACCTGTTTATCAAAGAAATATCAAGCGAAATAAGAATTTAAAGCTTAAAAAAACTAATATCTTTTTGATGCAAAAAGATTACCATCTTGTCTATAAGACCTACAAATATTTAAAGGGTGATCAAACTAAAGTGGATGAAAAAGAGGAACTCATTGATTTTGATGAGATGACAAAAAATTATATGACCTATGTTCAAATGCTCACCATTTTTGCAATTGGACATTTCAATTTTGAAATAGATCCTCAATTTAAGATTAATTTGAGCTCTCTTGATGTCTCATTCACATTTAAGGGTTGGAAATTAGATATCTTCAACAATAACAAGAAAGAAGTCATCCTCCATTTCACAAAGGACATAACCTATAAGATCATGATCATCAGTAGCTCGTATAGTATAAAAGCACTCAATCACTACAAAAAGGATTATGGCATCAATGAATTTGTTGTTGTCAATCCATTTGAAGAAGATTATCTCGAAAGAGATGATGTGTACATCAGCATGGAAGATATTGATTCATTTAGAAGAATTCAACAAATTGTTCTAAGAGGTATGGTGTACTCTGATACTAAAAGAGATGTCTGTCCATTTTGTGGAGGAAAACTCCATAAAGATCCCCATCATGGCTTTTATCAATGTAATGAGTGCATGACTCAAATTAAAAAAGATGTATGTGTAGAAACAAAGAAACCCTTCTTTTATACCGATAACACACATCTTAAAAAACATATGCTCAGCAAATCAGATTTTAAACGTGATGATTACTGGTATTACGAAAGACAAATGGAATCGTTAATGTATTTTAGAAATATCACTAAGATTAATCATCATAGTGAAATCATTTGTCCGCACTGTAATCAAGTGCATGTTAAGTAAGTTCAAATCAATCTAATAACGAGGTGAAAAGATGGAAATATTTATTTATGTAGGTATTGGTTTAGCTGTTATTTTGATCATTTATTTGATCAGCAAAATGGAAAAACGCTCAAAAAGTCGCTCTGAAGCTCTGCGAGAAATTGGGGAATCCGATCCAAAAAGAGATTATTATGTACTTTCGGACATCCAATTTCACGATGGTATTCGTCAGGCTAAAATCGACCATTTAGTCATTAACACATCAGGTATACATGCTGTCATAGAATACCAATACCAGGGTGAAATCAAAGGAGACCAGGAAGATGAAAAATGGTCTTATGAGTATAAAGGTGTATCTGATGAATTTAAGAATCCTTTATTAACTGCTCGTGATTTAAAGTTATCAATTGATAAAGTCTTAAAAAAAGATTATCCATTATTTCTATATATCGTGTTTCCTGAGCATACGACGATTAAAAGAAGAAGAACAAACTATCCTATTCTTTTATCAAATGAATTAAAAGATGAGATGCAACAAAATTATAAGTCTAAGAAGAAAATATCATCAGAGAATGTATCTTTAATCAATGAGCTATTCATCAAGGTGAAAAACAAATAAAATTTTTGTCGTGGATAGAAATATAGAACGCATAAGTTTATCCTTTTGGATAGACTTTTTTCTATCATAACAATCACCATGTTTTATGTTATAATTTCATTGTTGAAGTCGATCTCATCATCCATAGGATGAATTGATCAAAATGAGAGGTAACAATGACAAAAATCATACCAATCCATAAGAGCTTAAAATCCATCAGCATTCATAATAATCAATCATTAAATATCTTACAGTTCACAGATTTGCATCTGATGAATGATGAAAAGGATGAAATGACATTCAAACTCATAAAAGATATGATTTCATATGCTCATCCCAATTTCATTGTGTTTACGGGTGATCAGACGATGTCAAAGGATGCTGTCATTCTTTATCAAAGACTTGGTAAATATATGGATCAGTTTGAAATTTTTTATACTTATGTCTTTGGTAACCATGACACAGAACACGATATCAAGTATCAGGATTTGATTGAAGCTATTGCATCTTCCAAATATCTGATATTCGATCAAGGTCCTATAGACATCGGATATTCAAACCATCAAATTCTCGCAACTGATGAGAACAATCAAGTGATTGCTTCACTTGTCATGCTAGACACACACATAGATGATACATATCATATCAATCATGTAGACACTTGGGGCTATGGATCTATATCAAAAGATCAAATAAAATGGTATGAGCAACTGAGCAAACAATATCCATATCCACAACTCATTTTTTTCCATATTCCACTTCCAGAAGTGAAAGAAGTGACAAAAGAAGATAATATACATCAAGGAGATTATTTTGAATCTCCATGTACACCCCCTGTTAATACTGGTTTTTTTGCAATTGCAAAAAAATTAGGTTATGCTCGAGCAATGTTTTTTGGTCATGACCATTACAATGATTTTGTCTATCAAAAAGATAACATCACATTAGCTTATGGACGCGTCAGTGGGCATTATGATTATGCTAACCATGGATTTCCAAAAGGAGCACGTTTGATAACCCTAGATCATCAAGGTGTGATAAAAACAAAAGTCATTTTGCATCAAGACATTACGAAGTAAAGATAAGAAGATGAATCTCCAACTTATTTTTCACTGTTATTGACTTAGAAACATAAATATATGACACATAAATGAATTATGGACTTGAAATAAAGCGCTTTCATTGTATAATAGAAGATAGTGATGAAAGAAAATTGTATCCTTGTATCCATAGTTCAGATGAATGCTTTTTTTCATGCCTTAATAGATATGATCACAGCAATCCCAGATACAATAAAATGCATGATGGCTATTTATAGCCAGCAGCTTAATCCCTAATGAGAAATCATGTGAATTTCTACAATTACATATATAAAAAAAGAGAGGTAAAAAACATTGTTTAAAAGTAAGTATCTCAATGATGTCTATGCTAGTTTGTCACAAAGGTATGCAGATCAACCTGAATTTCTACAAGCTGTTGAAGAATTTGTAACTTCAATGGATGTATTGGTGGAAAAAGATCCAAGAATTCAAAAAGATGCGATTATTGAAAGAATGGTTGAACCAGAAAGAATTATCAAGTTTAGAGTTTCATGGGTAGATGATAAAGGACAAGTGCAAGTCAATCGCGCGATGAGAGTTCAATTCAATTCGGCAATTGGACCATATAAAGGTGGCATTCGTTTTGATCAATCAGTCAATGAATCCATCATGAAATTCCTAGCTTTTGAACAAACATTCAAGAACTCTTTAACCGGACTACCTATGGGTGGAGCTAAAGGTGGTTCTGATTTTAATCCATATGGAAAAAGCGATAATGAAATTATGCGTTTTTGTCAAAACTATATTCTTGAATTATATCGACATATTGGACCAAGAATGGATGTTCCAGCTGGTGACTTAGGTGTTGGAGCAAGAGAAATTGGTTTTATGTATGGTATGTATAAACGTATTGAAAATGAATTCAGTGGTACATTCACATCTAAGGGTATCGAATCCGGTGGATCACTGGGCAGAGCTGAAGCAACTGGTTATGGGTTATGCTACTTTGTTGAAGAGATGTTAAAGACCTATAAGAATGAAACATTTAAAGATAAGAGAGTCATCATCAGTGGTGCTGGTAAAGTAGGATCAATGGCTGCTCAAAAAGTTATAGAGCTTGGTGGTAAAGTCATTGGCATGAGTGATATTTCCGGAGTCATCCGTGATGAAAATGGCATTGATTTGGATCTTATCCTCAAGTTATCTAAAACCAATTCGTGTGTCATGGATAAATATAGAGACTATCATCCAGATGCTACATTCAGTCCCACAACAAAAGATATTTGGAAAATTCCATGTGATATTGCATTACCATGTGCAACTCAAAATGAAATTTACTTAGATTCAGCAAAAGAACTTGTTTCAAAAGGTTGTTTCTTAGTAGCTGAAGGGGCAAACATGCCTACAACAATTGAAGCAACTAAGTACTTCCAAGAAAATCACATCTTATTTGGACCAGGCAAAGCAGCAAATGCAGGTGGAGTTGCTGTTTCCGGATTAGAAATGACTCAAAATGCGATGTTTATGAACTGGACATTTGAAGAAGTAGATGCTAAGCTTCATGTTATTATGGAAAATATCTTTAGAAAATGCTATGATGCAGCATGTCAGCATACAGGTAGACCTGAAGATCTTGTCACTGGAGCAAATATTGCAGGATTCTTAAAAGTCTATCATGCAATGCTGCAACAAGGTGTCTAGTAACTATAGATTAAATTAGTGAAAATTCTATTATTAAGTATCAATCACACGAATCTAGCCACTCAATATCTAATTGAGTGGCTTTTTTTTCATTTGTCATTGATTTAATACCCTTTTTATTCATATAATGGTTGTGGGGGTAATACAATGAGAAATGAACAAGTAGGTCATTTATTAAAGGAATTGCGTATCAAAAACAATTTGACTCAAAAAGAACTAGCTGAGAAAGTTGGAGTTACCTATCAAGCGGTATCTAGATGGGAAAAAGGAATCAATACACCCAACCTAGAAACACTTATCGCATTGAAACAGCTCTATCATGTTAGTGTTGATGAATTATTGCTTGAAGTGAAGAGCACGATCGAAGATACTTCTATCGAATTACATTGGGTTTTCAAATTTTTCCTTTTTCCCATTGGGTTTTTTATTTTGTCTTTTTGTATCACCCAATTCTATTTCTTTCTAAATACTGAATATGCCATGACAATTGTTGCATTATTTATGATGGTTATTGAAACGTTAATCATAGGGTTTATCAAAATAAAGAATAGAACTCGATTTTATCTCATTTTATTCGGGTCTTTCTTATTATTTACAGGACTCATTTATGGACTTAATTTCTACTATTTTAATCAAACACAAGTGCCCTATCTTATGGCTGTTGATTCTGAAGTTCTTGATATTGAAATAAGTGATCAAATGCCAATATATATTAGATATAGTTTCGATGATCAAGAAAATCTTTTGATGTACCACAAAACGGAAGATAAAATATATCTATTTAATCTCAATAGTGCATTTGATTCAATGCTTACTACTATAGATACCAATAATCAACCTGTCATGAGTGTAACTATGATTGATAATCTTATTTATTACTCTACATATGATCCATATATCAATGCTTGTGAAATCTATAGTGTAAATCTTAATACTGCAGTATCTGAGTTTGTCTTCTCAGCAAATACCAATTACGATCTTTTATCAGATGGAACAAATCTCTATTTAGTAACCCGATATGAACCCATCGTGTATCGCGAAGATTCAATCTATAAACTCAACAATCAATCCATTGAATTAGTTGTCGACTTTGATTTCAAAATCCATGAAATTTTTTATAGTGAATTTTATGAGTCTTTTTATCTATCTGTCATCAATTCCGATCCTTTGAAACCAAACGAATTTGGTAATATTTTAATCTATAATAATATGTTCGACTTTCAACATGCTATATTTTCAGAATATCAGCAAGATATATTTAAGATTAAGGATGATGGCAGTAAAATCATCTCTACTTATCAAGACGAACTTATTCGAATCCTTTACACCGATGTTGAGATGACAGGAGTCAATGGAATTGTTGATGATATTCATAATACAAGTGGAGTTTATTATACTTATTCTGGTTCATTACTTGATTCTCAATGGAATGAACTGAATTCTAACGCTTTTGTATTATCCAATTGGAGACAAGGATCGGGACACTTCATTTTTGAAAGATTTAGTGACGGAAAATATATCAATTTTGAACAAAATGAGGTTACCATACTTGCCACAATTTCAAGACAAATAGAATCTATAGCTATACCGAATTACTATAGACACGCCATGATGTTTACATCGCTTCCCTTTCTTGCTCTTTTAGTGACTTATGGGTGTACTCTCAAAAAGAAGTAGTGCTTTCATAAATCAAATGCCTAAAACATAGAAGAAAATCTTTATTCATTGATCTGATTCCCTTAAAGTAGACACTACAAATAATTAAGATTGTAGTTGTTTATATCAAAGGGATTTTTTTATGGAAAGAAAACAGAAATATAGTAATGAGATGAAGCTTTTAGCAAATCATCAATATCAAAAGACATAAAGATTCTTGAACTAGCCAATGAATTAGCATGTAACAAAAAATCAATATGGCAATGGATTATAGCTACAAATCAGAGATGTACTATTTGATTCAGTTTCATGATATCAATCAACCTAGAGAATTAATCAATCAATACATCATTTTCTACAATGACACGGGTATCAAGAGGAATTAAAAGGCTTAACTCCGATTGAATATCGAAATCAAACCTTGCATCAACTAAATATTTAATTATTTCCACTGTCTACTTGACAGGGAGCGATTCACATGACTAAGATTTTGCTATTTTCTATTTGATTTCATTGCTTGCTCTCTTACAATGCCTTCTTTATTCTTAATGTTTATTGAACCACCGCTTTTTTCAGCTAAATCCTTTGCTCTTGCAATTGCTTCAGCTTGTGTGGCGAAAGCATCTGATTTTTTTACTGAGCCATGTCTTCTAACAACCCACAATTCAGTCTTTTTATCATATAAGACAGTATAATTACTTAATAATCCCATATTATTCTCCTTTCACCCTCATTAGTATTACTAACTCATCATACTGCTAAATAACAAATAACACAATCAATACTAAGATTATGTAAGGATGTCAAGACATATCACATAAAATCAATTGCTCAAAACTACTAAAAAGCATCTAAGATAAGATAGAGTCTAATATAAAATAGCTGAAAATTAATATGTAATATTACTCATTGAGTAAGAATAATAAAACAAAGACATATTTTATAGTGCTAAAGGTTGATAAATATATTTTTTCAGTTATAATAGAAATGTATATGATATGTATAATAAACCTAATTGGTGGTTAAGTCTCTACCTTGAAACCGAAAATTTCAAGACTACATATGAAATCGTTTCTTTGTCTCATATGTAAGACAATAACAAAGCAATTGCAAGGTTTTATTTTTATATATCGCATTCAAAAAAAAAAGGAGAAAGAAGAATGAAAAAAGTATTGGTATTTTTGCTTATTGCATTTTTTGCGGTTTCATTAACAGCATGTAAGGATGAAGCATTAGACGTAACTGCGATAAAGATCACTTTTGTACCATCAAGAGATCCAGCTGCTATTCTTGAATATGTTGAACCACTAGAAACAATGTTAAAAGAAAAGCTAATTGAAAAAGGTTTCACTAACCTTGAAACAGTTACAGTAGAAGTATCAGCAACTTATGAAGCTGCTGGTGAAGCTCTAGACGCTGGAACTACTGACATCGCTTTCTTGCCCGGTGGAACATATGCACTTTATAGTGGAGATGGAAACATCGAAGTTATCTTGGCTGCTACACGCGCAGGTCTCAATAAAGACTCTGCAGTAGCTAAAGATTGGAATGATGGCTTAGCAACTCTTCCAACTGAAAATCAAGTAACTTATTACCGTTCTATTATCGTTGCTGGTCCATCTGCTAAAGGTAGAGAACTTGCTGCTAAAGTCAATGCTGGTACAGCACTAACATGGGCTGATCTAGATAGTGCTAAATGGGGTACTCAAGGTGCTACATCTTCAGCAGGTACAGTTTATCCATCAGTTTTCCTAAAACAAAACTATGATAAGCTAGTTACTGACTTAACAAACTCTGCACCTACAGGTGGTTATGGTAACTCACTAGCTGGTCTTGCTGCTGGTACATATGATGTTGTATCATTATATGCTGATGCTAGAAGAGACTATGCTGCTAAATGGGATGACACTGTTGCTAATGGTGGATACGGACGTTCTGCATCAATTTGGGCTGAAACAGATGTTATCATCGTTACTCCTGGTATTTTCAATGACACAATCTCAATTTCTAACAAGACAGTTAATGATTCATTAAAGACTGCTCTTCAAGAAGCATTCATGGAATTGGTAGCAACTCCAGAAGGATTAGAAGTATTTGCTGTTTATAGCCACACTGGTTACGCAATTGTAACTGATGAAGATTATGAAGCAGCTAGAATTGCTCAAGAAATCGTTTCAGGTAGTTAATAGATTTAAAAATAGTATAACAAAATCTAGGAAGGCTAGGCATGTCCTAGCCTTCTATTCATTATAAGGAGCAAAATTATGATTCGATTTGAAAATGTAGGCAAAGTATATGGAAATGGAACTGTCGCTTTAAGAAACGTAAACCTTAAAATCGAACAAGGCGAATTTGTTGCAATCATAGGTTTATCTGGTGCAGGAAAATCCACTTTGATACGATTGGTCAATAAAATGATCGAACCGACTTCAGGTGTACTAGAAGTTAATGATCAGTTTGTTGATTCGAATCTAAAAGGCAAATCACTGCGTAGATTTAGAAGAAGAATAGGTATGGTTTTCCAATCTTTTAATCTAGTTGAACGCACAACTGTCTTGAAGAATGTCTTAGCTGCAAAGGTTGCAGATAAGAATTTTTTTGCTTCATTATTTGGATATTACTCTAAAAACGATTATTTAGATGCCCTTGAAGCACTTCATAATGTGGGTATTCTTGATAAAGCTTATAGTAGAGCTGATCAATTGTCCGGAGGACAAATGCAACGTGTAGCCTTATCAAGAACACTAGCACAAAACCCAACAATCATCTTAGCAGATGAACCTGTAGCATCTTTAGATCCAGTTACTGCAAACATGATTATGACCGATTTCAAGCACATTAACGAAAAATATAACATTACGATAATTGCGAATATGCATCACGTTGACGTTGCCTTGAAGTTTGTCAATAGAATCATAGGTATACATGAAGGTCAAGTTGTTTTTGATGGACCCTCAAGTAAAGTTACTGAAGAGATATTAAAGAAAATATATAACAGAGAATTAAGTGATGACGACATTATGTTTAAAAAAGGTTGATCATTATGAAAAAAGAGAAAAAAACACCCTCGTTTATCCAAAAAACAAAGACTGTTCTTAGCGATATTTTCAAACCATATGTATCTATAAAAGCTAGAACATTTGAGACAAATGAGTTTAAGGTCGTAGCACCTTATCCTTTTATGCTTTACATCATTGTTGTTTTATTATTTGTGTTTATCGTCGCTCTTGATGTGACCAATGTCAATCTTGGATTGTTCTTTTCAAATCTATCAAATATGTGGAGAATTCTTGGAGGGTTAATTAATCCTAACTTTGATTATTTCCCTAAAATGATTGGACCATTATTAGACACCATCAAATTATCAATATCAGGAACACTTATTGGTTCAATATTAGCTGTTCCATTCGCATTATTATCTGCATCGAATATTGCTAAGAAGAAAATGATTTACACACCTGTTAGATTTGTCATGTCATTAATTAGAACAATTCCAGTCCTTGTTTACGCAGCGATGCTGATGTTCATTGTTGGTATGGGCATTCTAGCTGGGACTATCGCAATTTCAATTTTTACATTCACAATTGTAACCAAGATGCTTTATGAAAGCATTGAGACAATAGACATGCTACCATATGAAGCAATTGAATCAACAGGAGCAACTAAATTCCAAGCTATCAGAACTGCTGTAGTTCCACAAGTGTTTGGGAATTATTTATCAATTGTCTTATACAATTTTGAAATTAATATCAGAAGTGCTGCCATCTTAGGTTTCGTTGGAGCTGGTGGGATTGGACTCTTATTAAGTGATCGTATCGGATGGCGCAAATATGAAGATGTAGGAATTATCCTACTGGTTTTGTTTGCTGTCATTTTAAGTATAGAGTCTTTATCAAGATACTTAAGAAAGAAGCTGAATTAGTATGGATAGAGATTATGCAGTCATAGAAGCTTATCAAAATAAGCCCAATACATTCATCTTCAAGTTAATCGTTACCTTGATTATAGCAGCTCTATTTTATTGGAGTGTTTCAGGTATTCAAGGGGCATTATTTAGTGAAGGTGGAGTAGCCATTGCGAAAGGTATGCTT
>Ga0180007_10000887_pt1 | contig 44586 bp, 42 predicted proteins | sample MM_PC_MetaG_FD_121122 | JGI IMG/M metagenome (GOLD analysis project Ga0180007, IMG submission 121122) | Groundwater microbial communities from the Aspo Hard Rock Laboratory (HRL) deep subsurface site, Sweden - MM_PC_MetaG | ecosystem: Environmental > Aquatic > Deep subsurface > Groundwater... | reverse complement strand
GGGGATGGGGATACAGATCTTATCGTTGGTGCCGACTGTAGTGCCGGCTCTGATGTTTATGTTGTTTATTCGACAATAATCGATGATTATGATGATACAAGCAGTGCAACTATTTCGATCGGGACTGCAGCTAATTATAATCTTCACTACTACTCATCGGTTTCAGGCGACAATTTTGGTTCATACACAGCATTTAACGCTGGTGATATCAGTGGCGTTAATCTTTCTGAACTTGTGATGGCTGCACCATCCGCTGATAACAATGGGGCATCGTCAGGATCGGTTTGGGTGGTCTCGTCAGACTTGATAGGTGCCTATGGAGTATCAACAGGAAACGATATCAATATAACTACAGGTACAAATTACACAGTACGGTTTGATGGATCAACTGCTTACGAATACCTCGGGGGAGAGCATAGGCCTATAACAATCGGTGATGTGAATAGAGATGGCCAGGGGGATCTTATTATTACAGAGGATTCTGATTCCCCATATGGAGTTTCTTATGCAGGCTCCGTTTGGATAATGTATTCTACATTCTTTGACGATTTTACAACAACAGGAAATAATCGTATTCTTTCGGACGGGGGAAGCTATCACAATGTCCATCTATATGATGTCACTGCCAATAATTTTTTTGGATATACAGGGGCGGCAACAACACAGGTACTTGATGTAGACGGAAATGGAAACGGAGACCTGGTCTTTGGGTCAAGATATGCAGATGGGAACGGAACGAATTCTGGAGCAGTGTATATTTTCTATCAATCACTTCTTGAGGACACTGGTGAAACAGTTGGCTACGAGTGGGATATTTCGGATACAGATAATTTTAGTCTTAGGTATGATGGTGACGCAAGTGATTGGTTTCCATATTATGGACCGATCAAAGTTGGTGATGTGAACGGTGATTCGGTAAATGATCTTATCATGTGGAATTCGGGATCGTCCGCGTCAGAAGTATTTGTAGTATTTGGTGGAGCCTTGATTACTTCTCTTCCGGCTGGGCTATCTGTAGAGCAGATTACAGACGCTACTGACCCTGAAGTAGTGAAGCAAGGCGGGTATCAAATAATTCGTGTTTCGGATGGAGGGCTCGTTGTTGCTGATATCGGAACAACATTTGAAGAAAACACTGATCTGGATTGGTCTGGATTGATAGCTGATAGTGATTTGTCTCTAGGTAAAGCTGTTGTTAGCACGACAGGTGTGGAAGGTGCTGAAGCTACATTTACACTCTACATCCCAAAAACAGAATCTAACCAGAATTCCGTTGGTATCTGTCCTGATGTAACAACAATAAATGATGTTTCGGAAGAATGCTCAGGTTTATATTATCTCGATATTACAAATACGAATGTATCTGAAGTTACTATTGGAGATCAGACTTATCTTGTTGTGACAGGACTGACAAACGGTGGTGGGTTTTCTCTATGGCAGGACTTAGATGATGCAGAAGAGGATGAAGGGCTTTCTGAAACTGGAGATTCAACAGAATTATTTTCTTTGAGTATAGCTATTACTATTTTGTACCTTGGGTATAAGAGTAGAAGGGTTTTTTTCACAGATCCATTCTTTACTAAATAATATAGTTATTCAAATTCCTACTTAGTCCAATTCTTGTAAATTTCATTTAGGAAAATGATAAATTCATCTGTAGCTAGAGAATTCCCTTCTTGACTTGGATGATCATCGCCAGAGGGGTAGGCAAGCGTGTTTCCACTTCCGCCAGTTAGGACATCGTAGAAATCAAAAACAGTGACATTCTCGTATTTATAATCACTCAGCCAGTCGTTGACCAGCCAGTTGTTGAAAGCTCGTGCATTATCTGCATATGTTGCATCTGATAATGGTGGAGCAGTGACAACGATAAATAACTTGTCCTGTTTAGTCTCAAAGTATTCAAGTAGGTCGATGTATATGCCTTTTGCATTCGCTACTGTGTGATACTGTGAATCAGCGCTTTCTCCTTTCAGAGAGTTATTGTTGATACTTGGAATAAGATCGTTTGGATTTCCTTTAAGTGCAGAATTTGGGAAGCAGGATTTGAACATGATGATCTCATTCTCACCACTGGGATCACTGGATACTCTAGTATATGAAGAATTCTGGCTGCTTTCGGAGTAAAGTGCTTTGAGATATTTGCTGCTATCAGATCCCCGGAACCAAAGCCACCAGTGGCCTATATCGGTTGTGTCTCCAATAGGACCGAGTCCTGAGCTTGTCGAAGGACCCCAGCCGTAGTTAGTATCGCTTACAAAGTAACCTTCATCCATCAGAGCCTTTCCCAGTCCGCCATTGTCATCTGCCAGCCAGTTTTCACCGGTGGAATGGTGAATGAAGATTAATTTCTTGTTACCTGATTTAGCTGTCGTCGGTGTGGAAGTTATTTCCGTAGTTATCGGCGGATCGTTTTGTGACAAGCTCTCGGTTGTTGGATTTTGATCGTCAGGTTTGTTGAATACTGTCAATAGTATTATTACTGATCCTGTTAAAACTACCAGGAGAACTATGGCGCCGATTATGAAGTAGGAGGTTTTGATTTTCATTTGTTGTATTCCAGAAATATTAAAACTTATTTACACGGTCCAGGTGTACCATCCTTTTCTATTATAACGCACTCTCTATTTTTCATTATACCTAGACATATAGAATATGTCGGACCATCAATGTTTTCTTCTCCATAAGTTATTCTCTTCCCTATACATTCACACGATCTGATAGGGTAATCGTTGCCAGGGACCCATCCATCAAATTCGTCACATTTAGGAAGAATGGAGGATAGGGGACCGAACGGTGTAAACATTAGGAATAATGAAAGCACAGATACAAGGATAAAAATTGAGAAAAGGATTATCACTTTTTTCTTACCCATGTTTTTTAGGCGTTTAATTTACCTAATGTAACTTAATTTCCTATAAACTGCAAACAATTGCCCTCTGGATCGAAGACGGTGAAGACTCTTCTTGTCTCCTTCGGGTTGAACTCTGACATATTGACCGGTTCCTGTTCGATCTTGATTTCTTTTGCATTCTTGACTTTATCCCACCAATAGTCGAGCTTATCAACATAAAATGTGATTATATGGCGGTAAGGATCTTTGTTGTAACCCTTTACTTCAGAATGTTCAGCGATCCATATCTCGTATTCATCGTTTGCCAAAACATTATAGCCGTAATCTTTTGGAAGCTTAAGAGTATTCTTAATTCTAAATCCAAGGGTTTCATTATAGAATTTTACCAGCTTGTCTGGAGTTTCTGAAAATAGGAAGATTTTATATTTGTTGAGCATATTGAAGTTTTATAACTATTCATTTTTTCTACCTAATATTAACAAAAGTGTTAATTGAAGGGAAATATTTTAGCTAACAAATCCTACTTGCAATTATTACAAAGTTTATGTATCAATAAAGCTATATTATGACTTTTGACATGAATGAGCTTGAAAATGGCTTGTCCCAAGAAAGTGTGAAAGAGCTACCTTTTGAAGGACTGGTGTGTTTGTTACCCAAGGCTTATAACTTCTCCGCGCTTCGCTCTTGCAATTTCAAAGGCAACTATTACAGGAGACTATTCTGATCCGATGTTTTGGTCCGAAGAAATGGTGAATATCTTTGCAGCCATGAGTAGTGAGAGTAGCAGAGATATACCAGTTCTAGCCGGAGGTGTAAAAATATTCATAGCTAATCATACATCAATTACAGCAGTTCTCCCGGCAATTGCAAAAAGAATGCCGTCTGGAGAAGACATGCCATATCTGTTTTCAGATATTAACGCCCCATATAAAGCAGCAATTGACGAAGAAGCTTCGTTTGTTAGACAATTAATTGCAAGAGCTCTCTTACGTATAGAATTAAGTATTCCTTTTATAGTTCCAAATTTATCAGCAAAAGCTTCAAATCTGAAAGCAGAAATACTGAAGACAGCTAAAGTAGACGGATGTATCTATACAGGAAAAGATATGTTAAGAATGATTCGGGACAGCTCTCTGACGCAGAATCCAACTTCCTATATCATATTCATCGAAAATATTGCCAGCAGGGGACTAGATATTCATCCTCCGGATCCTGATCTGGTTCACCTAACTAACATTTTATTAAGAAAACTACCGACAGCCAGGCTGGTCTTTCTTGGTTATAACTCTGATAATCATATTGCCATAACAAGAGATATACCCAGAACTGAAATTCCTTTTGAATTAGAAAGTAATCAGTATCCGAGCAGTCAATATTATGGAGATATGTTGAGGGAAGCATTGATGAGTACTGTTCAGTAAACCCGCTTTATGCCGAGTCCGCCATCGATAACTATATCCTGACAGGTAACGGCATCATTCTCAATAACACTTCTCACAGCACAGGCTATTTCTTCCGGTGTTATAAATCTTTTAATCGGGGTTTGATTTACACACTCATTCTTTTCTTTTTGGCTGAACCTATCCCATAACTTTGTGAGTGTGTATCCGGGAGAGATGGTAACTGCTCTTAGCTTGTCTGCATAGTTATAACCAAGATTTAGAGTAAATTTATTCAGAGCGGCTTTTGCAGCCGAGTAGCAGGTTAACTCCGGATATGTTGCGACTTCCTGCCGGCCCATGATCGATGAGACATTTATTATTACTCCCCCTTTTGACAACCTTGGCAGCGCTTTTCTGCAGATTTCAACTATACTGAAAAAGTTCACTCGAAAAGTTGTCTGCCATTTCTCCGTGTCAAAAGGGTCTTTTGTATCGCTTTCTTCTATGCCGATAGTGTTGATTATTACATCAAGCCTCTTTGTATGAACAGAGATTTCCCTGAAGAGCTTATCGATTTTCTCTGATTTAGATAGGTCTGCTTTTATTGGAACTATCTGGCTGTTCTTGCTTCCAGCAAGTTTGACTATCTCATTTCGGTTGTGATGAGCAAATACTACAGCTCCTGCATGTGCAAGATTTTCTAGAATTGCCGAACCGATGCCTCCCGATGCACCTGTTATAAGTATGTTTCTGTTTTTAATATTCATATAGAGATGAATGTAAGCTTATCCGACTAACTGACATTTTATTCGAAAATTACAATATAGTAAACTGCTTTACTTGAACATTTTTATTAATCTATACTTGATCTGTAAAATGGACTATTTAAATTTCTGATCGCCCAAGTGAAATGCCCCTCGTTTGGATCATTTGTCTCATACATATTTGCTGAGATAAGGCTATATATAAGGACATACAGTTTTAATAGCCTAAATGAGGACTTGGTAATCCTGTTCTTGATAATATCACCGACATAGTCTTTTAAACTGAATATTTTTATCTCATCATACATGTCTGAAAAGGTCCAGCCTAAGGCTATATCAAACAAAGGATCACCAACTGTTGTCAATATCCCAAAATCGAGAACAGCCTGAACTTTCAAGTCGTCATCAACCAGCAGATTGGCCGGAAAGTAGTCCCCGTGTATGAGTCTGTAACTGGACAAGCTAATCTCTCGAAGAGTTTGGATAATTCCCTCCACTAATAATCCTGCATTGTCTACTTTCCCCCCAAAAATTCTTTCTGACTCTTTATATTTATTAAGTAGATTATAAATTAGTAGATTATTCCAATTTGAATACTTTCTGACTTCGAAGAATTTACCTTTCAGGTCGAGCGGTTCTGCTTTATCTAACAGATCAGTTTTTATTTTCTGTATGTTAAATAACACCTCTACATATGAGTTTAGAGTTTTTTTAAGTTCGGTCTCGGTCATGTTTTTCAGTACTGTAGTTGTCAAACAGGTTCCTTGTAGTTTTTTTTCAGTAACTACCAACTTGCTTCCTATTTTCCGAATACTTAATATTTCAGGAGTTGAAAATTCTACATTAGTTGTATCCAAAGAGTTGTAGAATTTCATGAGCCGCTGAAGGTTCTTTTTGCCGATATCGGTTCCATATACCTTGATGATGGTTTCTTTGGTATATTCAAAAACCAGACACTGCCACCCTTTTCCAACGAGTTTCAGATCGGGGCTGTTTATCTCCTGTAAAAGTTTTTTATAGTCCTGCATAATTTCATATCGATAGATTAATTTTTTCTACTTAAGCAATTGTTTATTATCAATTAAATAATACTCGTTTATCCCGATCTGTTCCAGGAAGTGAAAATCGTGCGATATCGCTGCAATTGTACCTTGGAATTCCTTCAGTGTTTCTGTTATAGCTTCAACAGTTTCTATATCAAGGTTGTTTGTCGGCTCGTCAAGTATCAGCATATCAATATCAGAGCTTGTTGCAATAGCAAAAGCCAGTCTTGCTGTTTCTCCGCCGCTAAGAATTTTAGCATTTTTTTGAATATCCAGGTTACCCGGGAAACACAGGTTTCCCAGAACCTTTCTAACATCTTCGTAACTAATATTAGCATTGTTATCCTGAACATTCTTGATTATAGTTGCCTTTGGATTTATCAGGTCATATTTCTGATCAACGTACAAAGTTTTGTACTCGGAGCCGTAACTGACATTTTTCAGCAACGAGTCTTTTCTATTATAAGAGAACTGTTTAACTAACGTAGTTTTACCACTGCCGTTATCACCCAGAATTGCAAGTCTATCACCATGGTAAATATCGAAGTTAATTTTATCGATAAGTAATTTCCTGCTTGGGAGCAGAAGTGATCCGGTTTTGACACTTAAAACCAGTCCTGACTTCTGCCGAGTGTTTAACTTTAGGCAGATATTTTTCCTTTGCTTTAGCTTCAGTGTATTTAGCATATCATTTGTTTTTTCTATAGACTTTTCCTTTTTAACCTTATCTGCTCCAAAACTAGTCTGCATATTCCGCCTCATAGAATTACGAGCGATTTTAGGTATGCTTCTATCGTTAGTTTTAGCCATCCGATCAAATTTTGCTTTTTCTTTTTGAAATCGTATGTTCCCTCTCTGAAAAGCGGTTTTAATCTTTTTTAATCTTTTTCTTTCGACCTCGAACTGGTCAATCTGAGATTGTATTTCATTATCCTTTTCGGTTTTGTAAAAGTCGTAATCTCCGCCATAAATGGTCAATTTGCACTTTTCGATTTCCCAAATTGTTTTTACTACTGAATTTAAAAAATCTATATTATGACTCACTACGACAAAAGCGATATCTGTTTTCTGCAGTACTGTTTTCAACTCATTCAACGAATGTAAGTCCAGATGATTAGTTGGTTCATCAAGCAGGATGACTTCTGGAGATTTTGCTAATGCAACGGCAAGATTGAGTTTTACAAGCTCTCCGCCGCTTAGTGTACTTAATAGCTGTGTTTCACTTAGTCTTGTTTTGAAAATGCTTTCGTATGCTATCAAGATTTGCCACCAATCCTCATGTATACCTTGAAGGTACAGATGCAGAGGTGTTTTCTTTCGGTAGAATTCTAAATCCAGTTGCGGAATGTACTCAATTGTGCAGTTTCGATTCACACTGCCCGAGTTTGACTTTATCAGTCCGGCAAGGCATTTAAGCAGTGAAGTTTTCCCACTTCCGTTTATGCCTACTAGACCGATTCTGTCTCTATCGATGATAGATCCGGATAGGCTGTCAAGAATGTTCTTTCCGTCAAAAGCAAGCGATATCTTATTAAATTGTAGCAGCGTTTTGTTTTGGATACTCATGGTTTCTGATTCACAGATAATATATACGAAATCTGATTAGTCAGAAACTATTGGAGAGGGGAATTGGGTGGAAATTGCAAGACACGAAAATACCAAACTCTGTGTCAAAGCTTCTGACTAGATATTTGATATTTTGCCTGCCATCGGATTAAGAATATGATTTAATACATATAAATTATACCCCAGGTTAGGGGCTTTTGCAAATTTACGAAATTTCAGTTCTTCGACAAATAGTTTCTTGGTTAATTATGGATATTTCCAACCTGCTTCCTGCGTATGATGAGAACTGCACTGAAAACACCATTAGCCAGCACCCAGGTCAAAGGATATGACCAAGTGAGTATTGAGTCGGAATTTAGTCAGAAATTCAATTCCTTTTGTTACCTAATAATTTTATAAAGACTTCGGTTTGATATTATTTGATTTGATATAAATATCTTCTCGTTCACAATGGATTAAAAATCCTGCCCGATGGAAAAGGATCATATTCAGGGAATATTTCTTCTCAACTAACGGAATTATCTAGCAAAAACTTCGGAAGGATTATTTCTCTTGTTTTTTTCTATTTGCCATAACGATGCTGATCAAGCCCAAGACCATGATAAACGATGCTGTCAAAGAATAATTAAGCTTAAGTTTTTCAGACATCTACTTTCTTAAAAAAACTGTTTAATGAGAATATATTGAGAATCTTCTTCAATTATACTAATTCTATTCCTAGATATTCCTTCTTAAATAAGTATTATTTTACTTAAGTCAGAGTTTGGAAAAAACTGGACATTTTATAAGTAATCATTTTTGTTTACTTTCTTAATTTTAATTCAACTCTTTTTCTGCTGGCAGATTTTTCAAGTTGTTCTTTAAGAAGTAGGGATTTGGCCTTGAGATCATCTTCTCTAACTTTTTCAGTCTTTATTTTTTGTTTACCTATTCTTAATGACGTTTCTAATTCGTATACTGAAAGTATAGTAGTAGCTATGCAATAAAAGTTTTTTGATCTTCCTTCATCAAAATGCTTTAAGAAGATCTCTAGTAACTCAATCCGTCTTTTCTGCTGTTTAATAAATTTCTCCAAACCCTGTTTTTTAATAGAATTTAAATTTGAAATAGATTTTCTGTGAGTTACAAAAGAATCACCTTTATCCCAACCTTTAAGTTTCGAACATGGAAATTTATTACATTCTGCACAGACTTCAAAATTTTGTTTTTTCACACAACAAGTCACAAGCGAACAGGATGGGTGCTTATCGGAAAAATCAGGACCACAACATCCTGGGCACCTCGAAGGACCTTTAATATAGTATCTTGGACATAAGCCACAATCTAACCCACAAACACCAAGTGTAGGATACTTTTTAATGACTTTATCCACGATTTTTAGTTAAATCAATTATACTAAAATGCTAAATAATTATACTTTATCGACTTTCATATTTCTATAGAATTATTGTTTTTAATATCTTTATGAAATGATAATGAATAGGGGACTTATACCCTCCGGAGGCGGTCGGGCCATTAGACGACCAACACTCATTTTTATAAGTTCCTCCTTCAAAACCGTGACTTCAATTGCCGGGCTTAGATTCGAACTAAGATTCAGCGCTTCAGAGGCGCTTGTCCTACCATTAGACGACCCGGCATTTTTTAGTGTTAGATTTTAATACACGTTACTTTCCGATTCATTATCCCGATTCGTTATACTCATCGGGACTAGGTCAGACTACGCATTTCTTTCGTGCCTCAAGAAATCCTAGTTCTGCCTTGAGGACGACCCGGCAACATTGACCCCAGGTATTTTACCAGAGAAGAGTGCAAACAGTAAATGCCCGAAATAGCACTTCAAAACGAAGGATATCTTAATTGATAACTGGGAATTGGTCATTGTTATTTACTGCTTCCTGTTTACTGTGTATAATACAAAGATTATTAAAAGTATTATGGAAAGAAAAGTAAAAGTATATACTGACGGCGGGGCAAGGGGAAACCCAGGGCCTGCTGCAGCTGGAGTTGTGATATTTGATGAAGAGGGTAGACTACTAGCCATTGACGCGAAATATCTCGGTGAGACGACAAACAATCAAGCTGAATATCAAGCACTAGAACTTGCGCTCGAACTTCTGCAAAAGAAGGACATTTCTCGAGATATCACTTGTTACTTGGACAGCGAGCTTATCGTTAAACAATTAAACGGGGAGTACAAAGTCAAAAATTCTGACATTGCTATAGTAAAGAAAAGAATTGACTCATTGTCTGAGTTTTTTGAGAACATAGAGTTCATTCATATCAGACGTGAGGAAAATAAGTTTGCAGATAAACTCGTAAATGTTATATTGGATGCAAGGGAGTAGCTAATAGTTAATATGTAATAGCAAGTAACTATCAAGTAATTGATAGTATTATTTAAGAAATTTCCATGTCGAAAACATATTCTGTAGACATTACAGATAAAAGACAAAAAAGACGCAAAACTCTTCGAGAAAAGAAGAAGGATAAAAAACCACAAAAGGGAAAAGTTAAGGTTATTGTAACCTTACTCATTCTGTTTGGACTTCTTGGAGGTGTCGGTTACTATTTATATAATGCAGCTTCTAAATGCGATGGGGCAAATTGCAATCCGATACTGCGTCCCATCGAAGCTACGATTGATCCAAAACTTAAACAAGATAAAGGTCTTACGAATGTGCTTGTTGTTGGTATCGATACGAGAGAGGCTAATCCCGGTCTTATGAATACTGATACGATAATGATCCTGACTGTTGATCATGTAAATCAGTCTGTTGTCATGACTTCGGTTCCCAGAGACCTCTGGGTTTCTTACACCCTGCCAAACGGAAATACTACTTCCAGTAAAGTGAATAGTGCATATGCGATGGGAGAATACTTCGAAAGTGGGAAGGGAATAGAGACATTAACAGGGGTTGTTGAAATGATTATTGGGCAGCCGATACACTATTATGTAAAAGTGACTTTGTCTGGATTTGTAGAGATAGTTGATACTATAGGAGGTGTGGATATCGATATCCCGGAATATTATAAAGACGCATACCCGAAGTCAGAGCTTCCACAATCGTATCAAGACACCTGTGCTTCATTCTTTCATGCAGGAGAGTACTGTATTTTTGAATTTCAAGAGGGGACTGAACATATGGATGGCCAGAGAGCATTGATCTATGCCAGAAGTAGACTTCTTAGCCCCTTAGGAGATTTTGATCGTGCAAGAAGACAGCAGAGAGTCATAAGTTCTGTGAAAGATGAGGTACTCTCCAGTGATACATTACTTGATCCTGCCAAGCTCTGGGATATATATAATATCGTCAAGGATAACATCGAAACGTCAAATTTTACCATCAACGACATACGCGCTGCTCTCAAGCTCAAGGATGAATTTGACCCCGATAATATAGGACAACTTGTACTTGATCCAAATCTTGGTTACGTTCCCAATAAATACATCTATAGACCATATGACTTCCCAGGCAGAGGCTACAACATTGAAGCTCACGACCTGACATATGCTTCGATTCAAGCATTATTTGGGGAAGTCAGGAAATATCCGCTCCTTTATAATGAAGCTCCCAAGATCTCAATTTACAATGCAACAGGTAATCCGGTACTTGCGAAAGACTGGACAAGCGAAATCCTAAGTAAGGCATCTTTTGTACAGATCGTGGAAACGAACAAACTTATCCAGGATCCAGAAGGGAATTTATCGGGCATCAAGATTTATAAATTTACTGATACAGAAAAACCGGGAACTGATGAATTCTTAAAGAAAGTTTTTGAAGTAGGTGAGATCACTACTGAGAACACAGAGGTGATAGAAGCTTATCGAGGAGAAGATTATGTGATTGTTGTAGGACCGTAATCCGTATTCAGTAATCCTTAATCTCTAAGCTGTTGCTTTCAGGAGCTTTGTTTTACAAGACAAGGGGTTTTACCCCTTGCGAGGAAATGCTAATAGATTTATTCAAGGGGCTACTGTCAGAGGCGGGCAGGAAAGTCCCTAGTCCTTGATTTTATAGTTTTGTATATATACCGGCGTATCTGCTCATCGGCTCATGAGCTCACGGAAGAATAGCTTTTGAGTCCCAGTTTCCAGACGAGGTTGCTTCCTAGATAAAAAACAGTAGCGAGAATGACATAGTAGCTAGTTAGCGGCCAGTCTATGTTATTGAAGAAGATGACTGAAGTCGGTACTGTTGTGACTAGAGCAACTGGGATTATGAAACTTGCGATAAATCTTATAGCCCCTTGGTAAGCGGATGACGGGATCGACCCTGGATCATTTAATACAGTATGCAAAAATCCCCTTACCGACTCCATTCTTCCCGCCCAGAAAGCCAGCGATAATACTATGAAGAAGATTGAGTAGAATACTACCACTGAGCAAGCTGCAAGAATTAACAATTTCAAAACGAGGAGAAAAGTTATGACAATTTTCAGCTTGATGATAGATATGAAGAAAACAGCCAGTCCGAATAACGCATTGGGTATACTGGCGATATCAAATTCATTGAACGAAGCAAGAAATTTTGAACCGATAGGTTTTGTGAGCAGTCCATCGATCTTGCCGTAGAAAATATTATCAGAAAGAGAGTTTAGGCTGATATCAAAAAGGAACCAGAAAATGTTCTGGAATATATGAAAAAATCCCATAAACCCTATGTATTGCCAGATACTGTATCCGGCGAAGGAGTCTGAGTAACTGTAAAGAATATAGATCCATACTATACTGGCTATCAGCCAGAGACTTATGGAGACTGTCGTGAGATAGAAGCTGGCCCGATAGGTGAGTGCTTTCTGATAAGAAAGACTTAGGAGTCTAGCTAATATTTTCCCATATTTTAGAATGTTATGCACCATACGCTTCATATTTTTTGATACCGAATTTATAAAGTAATTTGAAAATAATGATTATCAATATCACCCACAAGGCCTGCATTCCGAACATAAAGGGGAGATTGATTTCGTCCGGGGTAAATATGATATCTGCTGAAAAGGCAAAGGTGTATCTATAGAAAAGTAAGTTGTTGATCCCTGCCATCCAGGCTGGCATGAGAACTACTGGGAAAACCTGTCCTGAGAGAAGCATAAATAGTATTCTATTTAGTCTGCTTATCGGATCAACATTCTGGATGAAAAATGCACACATTCCTATGATCATATCCCAGAGAGAGAAGATGGTTGCTCCCAGAATCATAGAGACAAGTAAGAACAAAAGCTGTTCAATCGAAGTGATCGGTATTTTTAAATTGAAAACTATAAGAAGGACTATAAAAATAGGTGCGATAAGGATGAGACTTCCGAGCTTCCATCCTTGCTCGATGAAGATGTATCTCAAGATGGGATGGATAGGTTTGACTATGAAAGCGCTGATCCCGCCATCTTTGATGGAAGAGCCTAGATACTTGCTCACTGTCCCGCCTATGATGTACCAAAGGATCGCCATAACAAGAAAGTAGGTAAGAAGATCGGTCTGCTGGAAGCCGTTTATTTCCTTCTTGTCTCCATATACTGCTACCCAAGTCACATAGTTTACAAACGCCGGGAGCAAGCCGCAGAAGAACCAAAACAGATTGTCAAATCTGTGTTCGTATTGCCGCATGAGATTTACTTTGAAAACTGCCCAGTATTTTTTCATGACTTAAGATTTTATTATATTTAAGAATTTATTAGTAGGAGAATCGAAGGACTGAAAGAATGCCCAATGATCAAATACCAATTACCAACGAACATCCAATCCTTCGACTTCTCTCAGGATAAACAACTAATAACTACTCCTTTATATAAAGATAATTATTATCCAAGACCTTTTCATATTTCCAGCTTGGGAATTTGAAAATGTGGAGAATGATCTTGGATCTAGGGGTGGTTCTATTTTGCAATTTCTTTTCCAGTGATTTCATTATGCCCTTGACGGGATAAGAGGTGATGATGCTGTACTTTGGGAAATCAATGTTCCAAAGGCTTCTCCAATGTATAAATGCCTTGTTTCTTAGTCCTGCTTTGCGTATTTTCATTTTTGAAATTAGAACAAGTATTGGATTGATTTCATATCCGTGCGACTCAATACCTTTCTTTGCAAATTCGATGACAATTCTTCCATCGCCGGAGCCCAGATCTACGACCTTGTCACCTTGTTTTGCTTCAGATAACTTGAGCAGTGCTTTGAGTCTTTTCTTGTCGATTGGCAGGTATGGAGCTCCCTTGATAACAGGAGCGGCTACGATAAAAAATACAGGAACTAAAATAATTAGTAAGATCAAGACTTTTTCCATAACAATAGGATTATATTGGCTGGGGTGGGGGAAGTAAAGGGATTTTGTTTAGTAGGCAAAGAGCGGGACATACGGGTCTGGAACCCCACGTTCCAAGAATATTATACAAGAAATGAGACATTTGGGACAGCATAAAAAAAGTGAAATATAGATGTCACAGATAGCAATATCTTATCCTATAGTTTGCCTACTAACTTTTCCTTCCCAACGAAAATTGATTCTATAGCTTTCTCATAAAATTATCTCCACTTTTTTAGAATAACTCCTTAATCTCTTGTCTTATCAACTTCAGTACGTAAAACATCATGAATAGGAACTCTCCTTCTTATAAGTCTACATTCAAAATCTGTAATTTCAAGCCCTTTTTTTTCTGCCTGAAGCAAAATACCAGCTACATGCACTGTATGACAAATACAGGCAATTGTAGAAGCACTTTCACCTAAAATAGATCTAAGCATAAAAGCCTCGCGTCTATCATAGTCCCATGCAAGTTCACTGCTTAATTTATCAGACCAGTCTATAAGATCATCCGAAAATACCTCTGCATAATCCCATTTTTCGAAAATTTCTTTTATTACTCTGACAATCTCTTGCCTTTGTTCTTCATTTGCATGATTCCAACCTAAATCCATCTGTAATTCTCTTACAACTTCTCCTGCCATCCCTCGTCCAATCATTTGGGCGTATTCTATAGGATTTCCCATTATATCCATTGTTGCAGCAAAAATGTGTTTATCTTGGGGAACATTTAGTTTAGCATATTGAAGTTCAGAATCAACTACAGAACCAACGCAGCGTACTCTATCTTCTTCTAACCACCCAGGGGAATCTCCCTCTATGAGTAGAGTTACACCCTCCGGGAGTTTTCTAAGAAACTCATCGATTAGATTAGTTTCATAGGGATGTGGACTAGCTCTAAAGATTCTTTCCCCATCTACAAATCTCAGACTGTACAGAGTCATATGCTGAGTACCTAGCATTGAAACTCTTTTACCATTAATCATAAAAGAAACTTCTATGTGAAAATAATGACCAACCATCCTTTCAAAGTTAACTCCAGCAGCAGAGAAACTAGCATCTTCCCTTAATCTATGAGCAACCTTAAAAGGAGTACCCTTATAATCATCTTGTTCTGTATCGTCTAAAAGTATATCTAGTTGATCTTTTTCTTCCTCCATGTTCCGATATTTTTGTTAAATGATAAAGATATTTTAACATAGGGAGAATTGAGATCGCAATTAAATTTACACCCACACCACCTCCCCATCCCCATCAACAAAGTGCCATCTCTGTCTCCTTTTACCTTTTCTGGGATGAACTTTGGGGAAATTCTTACACAAAGAAACTGGCGGGGTGCGTGGGACAAGGCTCGAACTTGGTTTGATTTACATCCGACATTTGAGTTAAGTTTACCAAATTTGTCATTTGATTTGGAAAAGAAGGATTTAATTCTTCTAGCAGAGTTTTAAGTTATTGATTCAGTCTTACAGTAAACAAGCTGGTATAATCTTTGCATGAGCATACGAATAAAACGGTTCTACGATAAAATACCAAACTATGACAAAAGCAAAATCGACAACGACTTTGATAATATAGATGATCTGCTAATAAGACTTGAAGGTTCTATAGATAATAAAGATATTAAAATAGTACACCAACCTATTGAAGACGCTTTTAAATCAAGGCTAACAATTATTTTATATCAAAATAACTTAAGAGCTTTCTATTTACTTACCGGAATAGTTACAGAGTTAAACGCAGATAATTTACCAGCCGCTTTGCCATTAATTAGAGCATTTTACGAGTTGATGATACAACTAGGTTATTTGTGCAGTCAGATCTTAAATCATAACGATTTGAATTACTTGCTTTCAGAACTATTTCATAAGGTATTTTTAGGAAATCGAAATGAGGGTGCTGGCGTACTCGCTTTAGGCAAAGTAGAAACTATCAGTATTATGACGATGCTTAGCCATGCTGAGAAAGTATTTAATTCTATTGATCCTGAAGGTACTAAAGATAAGCAAATACTAACAAACTACTATGCAGATCTATCAAACAAGTGTCATCCCAACTTTAATAGCAATATGTTCTTTACCAGTCTTGATGAAAAAGGAGAACTATTAGGATTAGATGATATTGGAGAAAATATGAGCTCTGTCAAAGCACTTGTTTATCATGAATATATGAGTCCTCTTCTGAGTGCAATAGATCATTACAAGTTGTATATGGACAAAATAAATGCTGATCCAAAAGTCGTAACTACTTAACGATCTGATAAATAACTCTAAAGATTGCAGTTGATACAAAGCTGAAGTATTTCGAATATTCATCATCACCAATACCATCAGTTATATCGTGTGATGTGAGATTTCGCAGAGCATAACTCACCCAAAAACTCATCACCATTCCAGAGGTATTTGAATTCTCCGATACAAACCCAGCGACATCCTTCATAGAAGATACATTATTTGTTTTGTCAAAAAAGTCTGTTTGTATATTGGCGTTTTTTGGTAGAAAATTTTTACCAAAAGTACTACTCATCTTATTGTTAAAGGCTTCACCTATATTATTTATTTCTGGAAATAATATCCTACAAAGACTCTCAAAAATCAGACTTCCTTCTCTCAAATGTGATTGGAGGAGATTTGCAGAACTTCCTGTATTAATACACAGTTGTGAGATAACTGAGTACTCTGAGTATTGAGAGAGCCAATACGCAAGTGTAATTATTAAACTAACATTTTTATTATTCCACGAAGTAGTAATTTTTTCTACGATATTTTTCCAGTAATCTACATAATCCATTCCTAAAGAAATGCCAGTATTATCTTCAAATTTTTTGAATAACTCTTTCACAGGCTCTTTCAGTTTCTTGTATAGTCTAGTTGCAGTTCCAGAATCAGATTGTAAAGTTAGTAATTTATATGCAGGATTATTTTTGAAAGTTGCTTTATCTTTACGTCTGTCTTCTTCAATTGCCATCGATAAAAATAGCATCGCTTTATGAAAACTCCCAATATCTCCTTGAAGCCATGCCATTAAGTAATATGGTGTACCTTTATGTGCGAGATTATAGGTGGCAATGTCAAATTTCCGTACCTTATTGAGAATATCTAAATATCCAATATACCTAGCATAACTCTGATCTTTGACAGGGATTGAATTACCAGGTCCAAACTTTTCAAAGAACTTATCCCACTTCTGTGGATCAGATATACCTTTTAGAGCTTGAAGCTCTTTTTGTAATTGGTCATTCATAAACAGAATTATACTATATCAATATAAATTATTAACATCTATCCATGACTCTAACTCCTTTCGAATGGCCCCAATATCATCTAGACCGAGTACGTAAAGTTTTTGAGCCTCGCTACGGTGAAAAACTCTCCGATGAAAGAGTAATAAATATTGCCAACAACCTCTATGGATACGCAGTTGTATGCTATGACTCATGGAAAAAGAGAATTAAAAAAGAAGAGGATGAGATTCGAACCAGGAAAAGAAATGGTGGACAAGAATTTCCACATACAGAAGAAGGTCAGGATAAATTACGAAATTAATAAAAGGTTCGAGTCGAACCGAAGAAGCTTGCTAATTAGGGGAAATTTCGAGCCAGTACCAACTGGCGGAGAGACAGGGATTCGAACCCTGGATACTCTTTCGAGTATACTGACTCTCCAAGTCAGCGCATTCGACCACTCTGCCATCTCTCCAATAAAAAAATTCTAAAGATCCTTCCCCCTCCTTCGCAGGCTCTGGAGGACTAATTCTACGCCAATGGCGGATTATTGAGCAAGTCAGGGCCGTTCGCCTGCCTGTCGAAGCTTCAGCGAAGACAGGACCACTCCATCTCTCCAAGTCTTAACGATTATAACATCTTAGAATGATACCTCAAAGTATAGAACTTTCAATGTCTGTAAAATGATAAAACTAGATGACTTCAATCTTTATCTGCTTCTCGTATCAATCTTTTGGTCATTTGTTCAAAAATATTACTTGCAATATTCCGAGTTGATATATATTATTTACATAGAGAACTATATAGGGGGTATATGGGGCGGTAAATATTTTTTTATATATTTACTGTCATGTTGCAGATATATCTTACAAGACATGGTCAAGACGAGGACAACGCAAAAGGTTTGTTAAATGGGCAAAGAGATACAGATCTTACTGAAACTGGGATAAGTCAGGCAAGAGAGCTTGCTCTCAAAATTCGAGAAAATAATATTCAGATTGACTATATATATTCGTCACCTCTAAGAAGGGCTTTTCATACAGCCCAGATAGCAGATTCACTTCTTGGCGGCACTAAAGGGGTTTTCGCTTCAGACGATCTGAAAGAACGTGATTTTGGCATTATGACAGGAAGGTCGAAGGGGGAAATTGAAACATTCTGTTCACCAAACCTGCTTTCTACTGAAACGGTTTTATACTTTCTTAAACCTGAAGGGGGAGAGACTTATCCAGAACTGATTAAGAGGACTCAACGTATTCTTAGATTTATAAAATTCCTTCATTTCAATGAGAATGTATTAGTTGTTAGTCATGGAGATACAGCTAAAATGTTATATGCTTCATATTATAACCTTGATTGGAAAAAAACTCTGCAAATGTTCCATGTTGGAAATGCAGACCTTATCATGCTATCAGAAGAATCTCCTGTTGAAGAAACGCATATGCTTAAAATGAAACAGTATAATAACTAATAACTTTCAACCGTAACCCATAGACTATAATCCGTTATTAGTAATCATCAGGCATCTTAATCACTTTAATCAGATCTATCTTTTCAATCTACAATCTGACGATCAATTGCCGGATGCAAATTAACAATGAGATTTCGATTACCAAGGATCGATTCTTATCCGCCTCCACTGGTATATGACCTAAGTCCGCTCTTCCATATCACTCTGCCGATGAATAGCCAAGCCACGGCAATAAGTGTAAATATAAGCAGTGTATTCTGCGGTATTCTTCCAAGTAATAGCCCGACAGGAACTGCTCCAAACAAGACAAAGGGAACGGCATATACAAAAAGAATTTTCCAAGCTCCATGAAATGCTGACATGGGTATTTTTGCAATCTCTGACAGAGATATAAATACCCAATATCCGTGGCTGATGTTTCCAGCCCAGAAGCTTATCGAAAAAACGGAAAGTAGTATGGAATAGTAAATAACTGACAGCAAGACGATGACATACAGCATTTCCGGAACTATTGAAGCATCTAAGATAAAATCTGTGTTTGACAGGCCATAGTACATGAAGATTATGCCAATAACACATCTTGCCAGGTAAAACACATGAAAATTCTCAAGTGATATAAGAAATAGCGGACTGATTGGTTTTGCGAGATACTGGTCAAGCTCTCCGTTTGGCACTTTGCTTGCTATGTTTCGTACGTTATCAAGAAGGACACTTTTGAGAAGTGAGATCGTAAATGTAAATGCTCCAAAGATAGCTATTACTTCAAATCTTCCCCAGCCTGCTATACTGTCAAACTTTGAGAAAATTATCTCGATAAATACCCAGTAAGATAGTATCTCGATAATGCTTCCGGATATCTGAGAAAGAAAATCGAGCCTGTAAGTCATTTCTGTACTTATTGAAGCCTTCATCAGTACGAAGTAGACTCTTAGGTGCTTAACGATTTTCCTGCTAATTTCCGAAACTTTCATATTTCTGTAAACCCTTTTTATATAAGATTCTACTCAAAATAATTAGTAATATCAGCCAAAGTACTTGTAGAAAATAGCCCAGGTATATTTGACTGTTTGAGATCAGGCTTTGAAATATCTCGATAGGAAAAGAGAATGTGTATCTGAAAGGAAGCAAGTATGCGGCTTTTTGGATCCCTAAAGGCATAAGCAATAAAGGGGCAATTGCTCCTCCAAAAATATAACTTGTCGTATTGTAAACTGTGTAAACTCCATCTACTTTTTGAAACCAATGAGTGAGATTTCCAATGATGAATTGAAGCAAGGCGAATATCAAAGTACTTAGAATGATCGAAGGTAACGAGATGATCAAATGGATAAGCGAGAACTCGATGCTTAAGTTGCCTGAAAAAACTAAAAAGAATAAGATCAGAATTGGTATACCCGAAATAAGTCCAAAGGTTTTCCAGCCTTGTTCAAGAAGTATATCTTTAGCGTAGGGGAAGATCGGTTTCAGCAATGTGTTTGAAAGCTCTCCGCGTCTGATTGAATTTGAGATCAAGTGCCAAAAAGTGCCTCCTATGATGTACCAGGTGATGAAAAGGTAAAAATAGTATGTTATGACTTGAGATATAGTCATCGAGCCGATAGAGTCATGGCCTTTTGAAACGATCAGCCATGTAAAGGCCATGACAAAGCTTTCTGAGGCTCCTACCAATATCCAGATAAATGTTTTACCAGCATCAGAAAACATGTCCTGGACTGAGATTTTGTAAAGATGAATGTACTTATGCATGCCCTTTGTGAATAATGATTCCCGTATTATACAAGTGTTTTCAGGTTACATGCAATGTGAAGAAATAATGATCCGTTAACAATGACCCCGCCATAGGCGGGCAGGCAATAACTAATTTATAGTCATTTATAATTACCAGTGACCTACATCTAACATCTAACACTTAACATTTAACATATTGCTTTGTTACTTCCTCTGTCCTTGTAATTAAAAAAATAAGAAGATAACATCAAGGTAATGCTATGAGTATAAAACTATCGCGAGATCAAAAGCTGGCACTCGAAAGTCTGCTTGACTGGTACAAAGATAAGAATAAGAACCAGTTTATCACATTGGGCGGCTATGCCGGGACTGGTAAGACTACGCTTATCTCTGCATTTAGAAAAAAGCTGTATCAAGCAAAGAAAAAGGCAAAGGTGGCCTTTGTCACTTATACAGGTAAAGCTTCAAGGGTACTCGACACAAAGTTAAAAGAGGTAGGAGGTGTTTTCAAAGGAGACTTTGTAGGGACTATTCATTCACTGATTTATTCTCCTGTAACAAACGATAACGAGGAGATCGTAGGCTGGGAGCTGAAGGAGGATGTGAAGTGTGATCTGATAATAATTGATGAGGCTTCCATGGTCAACAGCGAAATCTGGTCTGACCTGATTTCATACAAAATCCCGATCATAGCAGTTGGTGATCATGGCCAGCTGCCTCCTATCGAAGGACGATTTAACCTGCTTGAGCGACCTGACATTCTCTTGGAACAAATTCATCGGCAAGCCGAGGGAAACCCCATCATACAGATATCTATATGTGCCAGGCGTGATGGAAGAATTCCGTTTGGCCGTTTTGGCGACAGTGTCAAAAAAATAGGAAGAGATGATGATGAGGTGGGTGAACTACTGGAAGGAGTAGGCGAGGATACGATGGTTCTCTGCGGATACAACAATACTCGCGTAAAACTCAATCAGCACATTCGAGCAAATATGGGCTTTGAAACAGATATGCCAGAGTCTGGTGATCGGGTGATCTGTCTTCGGAACAATCATGTTACGAGAATTTATAACGGCATGCTGGGAAACCTGGATACATTTCAAAAGGGTGATGATGAGGAGTGGTATCTGGCGGAAATAAATTTCGATGATGGAGGTGATTTTAAGGGTTTGATATACCTGAAGCAGTTCAATAGTCCAGTTCCCTTCAACTTTACAAGTCAAAGACGCAAGGTGATGAAAGGCGATCTTTTTGATTTCGGCTATGCATTGACGGTTCACAAGGCGCAAGGCGGCCAGGCAAGAAGGGTGATATTGTTCGAAGAACGGTTTCGTCAGATGGATGACGAGATGTGGAGACGGTGGCTGTATACGGGAGTAACTAGGGCAGAGGAGGAACTATATCTAGTCGGTAATTCGTAGGCATTCGATTTTACTTGCAGTCCTTTTTACAGAAGTAACGTAGAAAATGCGGAAAAAGTTTTTACGGAAGGCTTTAACCGGATTAGGAAAGAATACGATTTGCGAAAAGTAAAGTATTGCTATGCAGGTATAAGCGGCTGCCAAGGAGATCCCCGCTATAATTCCCAACTTGAAAATCTGCTGAAAAAATGGGTATCAAATTGTAAGACAGAGGGAGACTTGTATTCAAGCTTTCGATCCTTATCTGAGAATGAAACAGGAATGCTGGCTATATCAGGATCCGGCACTGCAGTTGTATCATTCCTTGAAGACAGAACCGAAATATTTAGCGGTATAGGAGTAGGTGGAAAGGATTATGCTTATGGTGTTGAGTATTTGCTGATGAAGGGTACAATTAAGCCTGACTCAAAAGTTGGCAGGACAATTCTCAAGGATATCAAGCTTGAAGAGATAGAGTCAAAATTTCATGGTCGAGTTGGCCTTAATAATGAAATCCTAAATTCAATTACTCAGATACTAGCGGAAGCTTCAAAGAAAGATCAGGGTCTCACAAAGGAACTAGAAACCTTGAGCGATCTTTTTATAGCAAGGTGGCTCTATAAGATTACTGGTCATATCTACAAGTTCAACTTCAATGAGAAGAAATCGTTTGACCTTGTGCTGTCTGGGAGCATGTGGAAATGGGACCAATTGAGAAACGAGGTAATTCAGAACCTAGGAAAATCAGCCCCGAATGCAAATGTTATCTATGATCCTCTGGTGAAACCAGTTGAGGGGTGTGTGAAGATAGCGGTGAAAGAAAACAGCAAATAGTGAAATAGTAAAGTAGTGAATAGTGCATTCATTGTAAATTTATCAAGCCCATCCGCTCACCAGCCCCTTAGCTTATCATCCTATCAGCCACTCCCGATTTAAAGCTATTGACCAAGCTCCTGAAAATAGTAAAATGGATCTATGGGAGGTAAAATATTTTTTCACAAACTCAAGAAAATTGTTTCGTTAAGATGGATTCTTTTGACTATTGTCTTGTTCGCTACAATAGGTTATCACTTCAACATCCCGTTACCGACTGTCGAAACTACTGATGTAGAATGTCCTCAGGTACTAGTCACTGGGGATAACGGTCAGGTATATTATGAAGAATCTATGTGTGGAGACGCAAAGAAATTACTTGTTGTGAATACAGCGGTAAATATTGTTGTCTGGCTGCTGGTAGCGCTCATCTTAGACCACTTCATCTTCCGGCTTGTTCTTGGACGAAATAATCATCTGATTTAGGTTCGTCTATTTCATACTCTGTACCGCGGCTTTTAAACACGGAAAAAAAGACATTAAAATCAGGAGTTGATTTGATAGGAAAGCTTTAAGAGGTTTGAGAACAACCTTCTACAAGAAGTTTATTATCTGATTATACCAGTTTGTTGCCATTATTGAGTACCCCGTTGTATTTGGATGGAAGCTGTCTGACATAAGCGAGGGCTTTGCTTGTCCGGTCCCGCTGTCATAGAATGAGCTCCAATTGGTAGTAAAGTGTTTGTCATACCCAGAAAGGTTTGTCTGCAATTGTGAGTTGTAATAGGCGACACCTGCTGATCCAAGTACTCCTTCATAAGTGTTTGGAATGAAGGCTGAAATTATCAGTTTGGGTGTTGATTTGTCTGGATTCTGGTGAGACTTTACTGTGCTTATGATGCTCTGAACCTCAGATGTGGTTTGTGCTACGACTTGAAGAAACTTCTCAGGAGTTTGAGGCTCTGTCTCTTGCTTTAGATCATTTCCACCGATCAATAGAAGAACGAAATCAGGGTCATATGTATCAATCCAACTATTTACGCTTCCCAAAACTTGATCTGCACGCCAGCCTCCCACTCCTTTATTTATGATATTGAAATCATATTGAGCGAATGCTGCTTTGAGTTTTGAATCTAACCTCGAGGGGTATGTATTACTGCTTCCGCCGTATGGTGTACCATACGTGATACTGTCACCTAGACATAAGATTGTTATAGTTTCGAGCTGAGGTTTAGGTTCTAGAGTCTGTGGCGATATTTGATCAGTTGCTTCCTCATCCCCTTGATCTTCTATATTGGGCTGAGATGTTGAGGACGTAGTGGTTTTTATTTTTACAGGTTCTTTATTCGGAGTGCCTAATTCCTCATTGGAATACAAAGATGGTTCTCCCGACGCCTCCGATATTTGGTCATAAGAAGTGCTTTCGTCTGTGAGATAATTTTCTTTGATTGACTCGGCAAATTGCAAAGTGTTGTAAATATTGAACGCTGCAAATACTGTGAGTACTAGGAAGATGATGCATAGAAATATGCTGTGGGCAGTAATTTTCATAGTTATTTGCGTTATAGCTTTGATTTTCTTTCTATGAGGATAGCCTTTCCTTCAATTAGGGCTTTTGTTATCTTTTCCATTGCCTTTACAAAATCTCTTTGATACTGGCTTTGCGAGATTCCCATCTGTTTAGAAGCTGTATGCTGGTCTAGATCGTTTACAAATCTGAGTCGAAGTGTTTCAAGCTCCTCATCAGTTACCTTAACTTCATCGAGCGCAGTCATGGGTATTCCTCTCGGCTTGAAATAGTAATCGTTGAATGTATGTTGAAGTCTTCTTCTGATTCTTCTTCTCATTTTATATTGAAAGCTAACAATTAATTATAGCAACAATTTATCACTGAGTCGATCAAATAGGGAAGCGATCCCGCAGAGCGGGATCGCTTGAATTTGTAGCTCTTATAAAACTACCTGCAAAATGCTCCTCTCAACGGAGTTTTGCACTTGGGACACTTTGTTTGCGAACAAGGTGTTCCTCGCTTATGAGGTTCTTTGTGGCCGCACTTTGGACACTCACATTCATTTGTTCCTCCTAGTCCTGCTCTTGCTCCGGTAGCTATTTTTTTTCTACCTCTAGCAAATCCTGTCCCAGGACCTTGTCCGCGCGGGCCTGTACCATTTCTTGCTGGCATGATTTACCTCCTTAAATAAAAATATTAAATAGGGTAATAACCCAACACTATATTAACACATCTCTTATGATGGGTCAATACCCAGTCAATTGTAAGGATTGCTGTTCATTTGTCGAGGGAATTTATCTTGTAGACAATCATCTCTCCATCTACAACAGCATATTTATCAAGTTCGATTTTATATACTTCTTTCAGTTCTTCCTTCTTTGCTATATTGGGAAACCAGGATGGAAAAATGATTATATATTCAGGATTTTTTTCTAAAATCAGTTTCCAAAGAGCTTCCTCGCGATCTGCTCTTGTATCATATATTCTTGTTTCAAGAATTTCGGGGGAAACCAAACCCATCATATCTATTATCTTACGATCGGAGATATAAGTCATAGCCCCAATGTCATTCAAAGCAATAACGTCATTCGGTTTTGTGTTTTCAAGTATCCAATTTCCGAGTTTGACATGCATATCATTGATATTCTTTACATTCCAGCCAAACGTTGATGCCCAGACACTAAGCATTAAAATTAGGTAAATTGAAGCTGTCGTAAATACAAAGATTTTGATTTTGGCAGCTGCTATTTTAAGCTTTTGTGCAGTGAATTCGATTCCCACTACGCCGATAATTGCATACAGCGGAATGAACGGCATAGTATATCTTCCGTGATGACGCAGATTGGGTGCAAAAATTGAAGCAAAAATCGGAAACCCGATTACTATAAGAAGAATGAGAAATAATCGATTATTGTCTTTAATCATTTTAAATAATTTACAAAGCCCGAGTGGTACAAAGATAGTCAAGGGAATATAGTCAATAAAAAGAAGATAGGAGTATCTTAGAAGGTAAAGAATTACAGAAACAAGTTTATCACCCAATGAGTGGTAAACTACTATATCTTGTGACTTAAATGTATTTGGAAGCAAGCTACCGGTACATCTGTAGCTGAAGATCAGATAAGGACCTATTAAAAGAGAGTAGATTGCAATTGTAATGACCAACAGTTTCACTTTGGTAAAGAATGAATTCTTATCTGGAAGTGATCTCAACAAGTGGAAAATCTCGAGTGACATAAAGAAAATAAAGATCAGATAACCTTCCGGCCTCACTGTTGATGCCAGCCCTAGCACAAGAACTTGTAAATATTTATTTTTCTTTGTGATGTGTAGAAGTAAGAATAAGAGCAGCAAAGCTGTAAAAAGAGTTACCTCCATTCCTGAAAGAGACGCCCAAGCAAACCTTCCTGTGAATAAGGTGAACACTGCCGCTGAGATACTAGATAATTTCGATCGACTTAGTCTATATGCCAGTTTGTATGTCAGTATTCCAGAAAGTATAAAGAATATAGCACTCAGTGATTTTGCTATAAGTAAATGATCTTTTATAAAAAGATAAAAAAAGGATATGAGAATTGTCCAGCCTGGAGAAGTTGACCCTGGGGTAGGCTGATCCGGGTTGAATGAAAAGCCATTCCCTGCTACTAGGTTTTTCGAAAACTGGAAATGGATAAAAACATCATCAAGCGGTGCTCCGAAATTCCCGTTTGTCAATTTGTATTCATACGTTAGTACAATGCCCAATATTATTACCGCAAAGATCAAAATTATTAGTTCTGGTCTTGCTTGTTGTAGCCGTTTGAAAAATTTCATATCCGGCATTATAGCGTTAATTATTATTTGTTCCAAGGTTTTTCTGGATCTAAACAATTAAAAATTCACCCTTTACAAACGACCGGCTTTAAAATAAACTGTATTTAGTTAACTTTTTACATCCCTCCATATGCCTAGTTCATCAAAATCACCTCAGAAGAAAACGGTAGAGAAGAAAGAAGTTATTAAAGAAACTGTTCCGAACCCAGCGAAAAAAAAGAAGTTTCCAACATTTATTGCAGTTGCATGCGGATGCTTGGCATGCTGCGTTGTTAGCGGAATAATAGGAGGAGTTGTCTACTGGCTGAAATCTAAGGATAAAACTGGTCCTGTGTACAATGAGGAGCCACTAGTAGATATACTTGAACCGACCGGATCGAATTGGTATACAACATATGAAGATAATATCGTCCTTTCAGGGATAGCCAAAGATTACGAAGAAAATATTGATAAGATCGAGTGGTCTGTAGAAGGCGGGGATTCTGGAACAATTACAGCAGGGGAGGAATGGAATACGAGTAATATTACTCTAAAAGAAGGCGATAATAAGATAACTGTTTCAGTATACGATAATGAGAAGAATGTTGGTACGGATAGTATCTTTGTAGTTTATAACAAAGAGGTAATATTCATCGGGGATCCTATAGCAGTACCAGATGTGCTTTATAAAGATGACCCTGCGGTGGATGTTATCATAAGTGCTAAAGTGCGGGTGGAATCTGATAAAAAGATCGGTGAGGCACTTCTTTACGATGTCGATGATAAAGGTGAAATCAAAGAAAAAATCGGTGTTATGTTAGACAATGGAAAAGTTACGAATGGAGATGATATACCTGGTGACGGGACTTTTAGCTACAAGGGGAAGATGAGTGCGACCTCACTTTCTCCAAAGTATATGAGAGTTGTGACTAAGCTTTCAGGTTCATCAATTTCCGGTATGTCGAGTTTAGTAAAAGTATCTGTGATTGAGCCGATCAGTCAGCAGGCGCTAGATCAGATAGAGCAGTTGAACCAGCAGGTATTGGATCTGCAGAACCAGCTGAATAATGATGGCGCTTCACAGCAGGAAATTGCAACTGAGATAAATACATGGGTAGGTCAACAGCCTGGCATAGCAGGAAATGGCGTTTCTGAACAAGGACAAGGAGTGTGGTGGGTGTATGAAAATACTTGTATTCCTGGGGGAATAATGATCAATCCTCCCGACACAAGAGGAGGTCAATCTGACGGGGCAGGTTTTGATGTTATAGCTCCCGGAAAAACTCTGGTAAGTAAAGCTAGTGCAGCATCTGACCTGAAAGTCGAAAGTACAAAAGCAATTTATCTTGGACCGTATAAGGATGACTTCGGAGCTTATGATGATTATAACGGTGCATGGAAAAAAATAAAGGAAAGTACGTGTCCTGAGTGTGAGACTGTAGAAAAAATGAACTATGACGTGACAGTAGATGACTTTAAAAATCTAGATCAGTATGGGTTGATAGTGATTTCCTCACATGGCGATAACTGGTATGGTGGGATGTGGGGTGATAATATCTGTTCAGAAGGGCTTCAGCAGTCACAGGTTGTGATTCTTACAAATCAGAAGCTGACAACTGAGAATATGAAAACATATGAAGCTGATCTTATGGCAAGAAGACTTGCAGTTCATGCAAATGGAAATCTAGTCGTACTTCCTTCATTTATCACACATTACAACTCGAACTTTCCAAATAGTGTAGTTTATGTAGCTACCTGCCGAAGCTCGTATAACAATACTATGGCTTCAGCATTTCTTGGAAGTGGAGCAGACGCCTACTACGGTTTTGATGACTATGTGTTATCCAGCTACTGTTATGATGTCGGTACAGATCTGTTTGATAGTTTTGTCCTTGAGGGGGATGACGCATCTACGAGTTATTCTGGTACGGTCAGTGCTGTTGGATCGAGCGACGGGCAGGGTGCAGATTTCCTCTGGACAGGAGAATCAACGCTCGAAATGGGAGGAAAGGACTTTGGAAATGTGAGCTTTGAGAGCGGTACATTCAACAGTTGGGCAGGAGCAGGGGATGATAGAATTATCACCTCACTCGGTCCCATCAAACCGAAAGACGGGAATTTCATGGCTATCATTAGCACTGGACTCGGCTCTGTATCAGATAGCAAGAGTTCGATTAAACAGTCAATTTGCTATGGAAAGAGTGGTGGTAAGCTGAAATTTGATTACAACCTTGTATCCGAAGAACCACAGGAGTTTGTCGGTTCGCCGTATGACGATAGATTGAGTGCCTACATAATTGTAGATGGAAAGAAGACTAAAATTATGAGCAAGGGAGTGAACGATTCGACGTGGATAAAGGTCCAGGGAATAGATTTTGAAGGAGGTGATGCGTCCACTTTCCAAACAGGATGGAAAACAATAACCTACTCTCTAAGTGGTGTAAAATCCGGTTCGAAAGTTGGGCTGTTGTTTGAGATCAAGGATGTCGGAGATAGTGCTTATGATACAGCGGCGTTGATTGATAATATAAGGGTGGATTAAAAGATCTTGGGGCAAGGGGCTTAAGCCCCTTGCTTTATGCATTAATCTAAATGAACATGAGCCTAAGAAACGAAATTCTAAAATTTCTCCAGACTAACGACAACCTGACGCTGGCTACTTGTTCAAGCGCAAAGCCCTGGAGCAGTGTGGTGATCTATGTCAATGATGATAAGTTTAACTTCTACTTCACTTCAGACCCAACCTCAAGACATGCTCGAGAGATATCGAAAAACCCACATGTTTCCTTTGCTATAAATCATGAGAGAATAGAAGAAGGCTACATCAAGGCCATGCAGGTAGAAGGTTTCGCCGAGAAACTTAATCTGAAAGAAGTGCCGTTTGTCTTTAAACTATATCTAAAGAAGTTTCCTTTTGCCAAAAGTTTTCTACCTTCTTTTAAAAGATTATTGAAGAAAGGTTTCCGCTGGAAGTTTTATAAGATCAGGCCGGCAAGGATTTTTTATATGAACAAGGAACTTTATGATAAGGGGGTAAGAGAAGAATTTGAATTGGGGAATTCTGTGTGTAATGGTTCAAACACGGAGGTTTGAACTAGCTGATGAGTGATTAATCCAATGAGGTTGTAAGCTCTTGTGTTTAGCTTAAAAATAGAGCTTGAATAATATTCCAAGTGCGAGTAAAATTGCCTATCGTATGAAAAGTCGAGTTTATTCAAAATTTATAGTGCCGATAATGATTCCTATCTTGGGACTTATTTCTCCTCTTGGGGTGAAGGCTCAGGAAGTTTCTGCTCCTGCTGATCCTGGAGAACTCATACTTTTTGTTCGAGAGGGTTGCGAGTACTGTGCTTTGACTGAAAAATTCATCGAAGAAAAGGGACTGACTGATAAAATTTCGATTAAGGATGTCAACGAGGACCCGGCAAACGCAGCGGAGTACAATACATATGCTGATGAAGCAGGTATTCCTATCGACGATCGCGGGGTACCTATGCTTTATGACAATGGCGAAGTGATGGAGTCTGCTGATAAGATCATAATCAGGCTTGGTGAAAAATTTGAGGTTTCGACCGAGGGTTATCTTCCTGATATGAAGCCTTCTGGAAACGGCGAGGTATCCCCAGCGGTATTGATTGTGATATTTGGTATAGCAGCCGTTGTGATAGCAGGTTTTCTATTCTTGAGCAACAAGAAAGACAAGAGATAGTATTTCAAATCTCTCCACCAAAGGCGCTTGCCTGCGCAGACAGGGATCTTGCCAAGAGGCGGGAGAACTTAAGACTCAAAACTTCCTGCTATTGTTAATTTATTTAGGATCATAAGCAAATAGAGAACCTATGACTAACGTAACATTACCGCTTATAACTCTCGGTGCGCTTGGCGATTCGATAAACCCATGTGCGATAGCAGTGCTTGTATTTCTCGTGACATTTCTGATAACCATAAAGAAACGGGGAGTAAAATTTTTGCTGATAGCATTTGTATACATCTTCTTTGTCTACTTGACGTATTTCTTAGCAGGACTTGGCCTTCTAAGTTCGGTCCAAAAATTAGAGATAGCACATATCGTTTATAGGATAACAGCAGTTGTCGTTATCTTGGCTGGTCTGGTAAACATCAAGGACTTCTTTTTTTCCGGTCGTGGTTTTTCACTTGCTATACCTGAATCCAAGAAACCAATTATAAAAAAGTATATACAGAAAGCTTCTATTCCCTCAGCTATTGTGCTTGGGATACTTGTGTCTCTATTTGAACTTCCTTGTACTGGCGGGATATACCTTGCTGTTATAGGACTTTTAGCGGAGAAAGCCACCTGGACGGAAGGTTTTCTGTACTTGCTTTATTATAATCTGATCTTTGTTCTTCCTCTCATAATAATAGTTCTATTTTCATTCTTCAGCTTATCCTCTGAGACTATCAATTCCTGGCGCAAGAAAAACAAGCGGGGAATGCGGTTAATTATGGGAATTTCCATGATCCTGCTTGGTATATTGATGTGGGTGAGCTAGGAGCTCGTGTGCCTATGAGCTAATGAGCCCATAAGTTTATGTTTCCAGTAACTGGTGACTGTTATGAGATATCAGATACTGGCTTTCGCTTCTTTGTCATTCTGACTTCAGAGTTCAGGCAGCTACCGAATACCGGATCCCAGCTACCAGCTACCTGATACTGCTACAAGTTTGTAATAGTCTCTGCTTTCAAGTACAATAACTATAATTATAAATTAGTACTTATATCAAATGAGCTGCCTCAAAGTCTTCCGCTGGATTCTTTCAATTCTGATTTTCGTAATCTTGTTCGCAACGATCCTTTTTGGGATTCCGTTGTCTATGCTGTCAAAGGTAGTAACAAATCCTGAAAATGTAAAAAAACTAATCGCTGAAAGCGGAGTATATGAAACTGCTCCAGATATATTTGTCGGCCAATTTTTGAGTCATAGCAGTGAAGATATTTATGCTTATGCAGGGATTGAGAGTGAGAATGACGTGAAAGAGATTACGAACAGAGTTCTTCCCTCTGAGTGGCTGAAAGAAAATACCGAGATAATCATAGATTCTTTTTATGACTGGCTTGAGGGAGAAACGGAGAATCCTGAGTTTACGATTGATGTAGCAGACAGGCAGAATGCACTTGTGGATGAATTTGCCCAGATCACAAAGGATAATCTGCAAGAACTGCCAACTTGTACTGAGGGTGATACTACAGAATTCAATCCATTCTCTGCTACTTGTATTCCTTCAGGCTTTGACTTGCAGGAGCTGGAGAAGCAGATAGATGAGCAGCTGGCGAGCGGAAAATTCTTTGAAGAAACAGAGGTTTCTTCAGACCAATTCTTGAAGATCGATGAGACTGTGACTAAAAATGCACAAAGAATATACAGCGTTGTAAAAAATCTTCACAAGGTTGTTCTTGGAGTGATTGTTGTTCTTTCACTTGTACTCTTTCTCCTTTTACCGGGAATTTCGAACAAATTCTTTGTCATTGGTGTAAATTGGACGGTTTCAGGGTCTGCGCTGATGTTTGCGAATCTGCTTGCAAACAGCAAGTTTGAAAGTTTCTACTCAGATCGGCTTTCCGGAGTTTCAGTTGAGCAAAGAGAAATTGTCGATAAAATCATTAAGGCAGTCATAGATGTCAGTTCTACTTCTATTTGGCGTGAGTCGAGACAATATGCCGTAGTAATCATAGTTCTCGGAGTGGTCTTCATCATAGGCGGTCTGATCATGAAATTCTCGAAGGGAAGATACTATATGAGTGAGGATAAAATAAAGGATAAACCCAAGAAAGAAGAACCTGAAAAAGTAAAGAAAGACCAGGTTATAAAAGAAACGGTAAAGAAAGAAGAGCCGAAACCTGTGCCCAGACCTGAGGTCAAGTCGGAACTTTCAGTTGTGTCGATGCCTAAGCCGAAGTCAGAAATCAAGTTAGAACCAGCTGTTGTAACTGCTCCTAAACCAAAACCGAAGACTGTTCCCTTACCCAAACCGGTTGAAGAACCAGTAGAGAAACAGGTAATTAAGCCTGTGGTAAAGCCGGCAGTTGAAAGTGAAAGTGAAAGTGAGGACGCGCTTAGTGAAGTCGAAGAGATGGAGAAACGCTTGAATATGAAAGGAGAAGAGCTGTCTCAGCAGAAAGATGATGAGACAAAGGCAAGTGTGAAGCCAGGCAAATAATTTATTAAATTTATCTATATAGTGGCCAGATTCAAAATTATCAAAAAATCCCAGGCAAAAATAGTTGACCTGGGAACAAAGATCATTCGCAAGTATGCCTCATCCGATCGGAAGCTTGAAATCAATCATATGAAGATAACGGGCCGGCATCCTGAAAATCCTGATCATTTTATATTCGAGACGAAATGTCATTTCATGGTATATATCATTTCTGGAGAAGGCTATGTTTATTGTGATGACAAAAAGTTTAAAGTCGGTGCGGGAGATGTAATAGATGTTCCGGTAAGCACTAGATATGCTGTAGAGGGTGATAACTTGGAATACTTAACATGTGAGCATCCAGCCTGGTTTGCAGAGCAGGCAAGTATCGTTGATTCAAAGGGAATTATGATTGAGGATACAAAGAAGTGATTATACAGGTGTATTTTCTCAGCAGCAATCTTCCAGATTTTCCTCTAATTTCTTTATGGCATCCTGCTTTTCGGAGTCAGAAGTATTTGGTTTTGTTTTCTTCTTATTACCTGCAGAAATTACTTTCTCTTTGTTTTCGTTTTTTTTGAATTTAAACATAGCAAGGATTGTCAATCCAATCATAAAAGTTATTGCCAGTCCTATTTGTATCATAGAACTATCCTTCTTCGCAACTGCATAAGCTAGAAAGAAACCCCATGGTACCCAGAGAACTCTTATCATCCAAAAATGTTTTATTTTACGCTCTTTAAACTTGTCTCTTAGTGCATACATAATTCCAACAACACTCCCTCCAAATAAAACACCAAGTAGAGTGCCATCTACTTCGAGAAAATTCAGCGTTCTGAGAGTAAGCAGAGCCAGCCAGGTTGTGCTTGAGGCTGCGCAAATGGCGCATAGCTTAATTCCTGTAAGCTGTTTGCTGAGAGGAGAGATGATAAAGGCAAAGAGAAAGAAGAGAATTGTTATTGAAAGAATTGTAAGGTAGATCATGCTAGATAATCAGGAAATTAAGTTATTGGGTTATTTTAGTTATTACCCTTCAATTATAACATTTGGATTGAAACAAATCCCAGGCTGTGGGAAAAGATCCCACTTAGTAAATTTTACATTATTAGCTAAATCTACAAAAATATTGCCTGTAATAATAACTTTTATAGTTCCTCTTAACTTCCCATTTTTTATGTAAATAGCATATGGTGCGGGCAAGGAATAGTCTCCTGTTGTCTGATTTTGTGTGTGCATGCCTAAAAAGTAAGGTATGAAGACAGCCTGTTCGCTCTCGTTCAATCGTTTCTCCAGAGCATCAACTTTAGTGTCCTTTTCGACAAAAGAAGTTGTATATGGGCCAGTGATAAGCGACGTAGGCGGCAGACCTAATTTCTGTGAATGCTTGAGGTCAAGTACCGGTGTTTTCAGTTGTCCATTTTTGATAAACGTTGCCTTTTCATTCTCTACTCCTTCAGATGTGAAGTTGGCTGCTCCGGGAGTCATCTCCTTCTGTGAATCAGCACATAGAGTGAACCAAGGAGGCAGAATTTTCTTCTGGTCCTTGAAATCCTCTTTGCTGAATCGCGATAGCCGGTTTGCGACAAGGCTTCCTCTCAGGTTATTGATGACAAAAAATGATAGGAGGCTCCAGGCCGCTTCCGGTGACAATATCACAGCTATCTTTTCTTTCTGCTTCACCTTTACACTTGTATCTGAAGCCCTAAATAGTTTACCGAGCAGCTCTATACTGGCAGAATATGCCGAGATTTCTAATGGTGATCTAGAAGATAATGTAAAGAAAAATCTGGACTCAAGGCTCGACTGTAGGGTGTATGAGGAGAAAGAATCAGCAAGCTCCAAACCCTTTGAATTTATAACCTGTGTTTTAGATATTGATGCTAGTATATCTGTCTCGAAAGACTTTACCCCAAATGATGCTTCGATATCCTTTATCTTTCTCAGCTGATCAACTACAAAATCCTGATTTTCAGTCTGAATCTTCTTCAGCTCCTTAGAATATTGTAAAGTTTTATTTTTGGGTCGGTAATTATCGAGAAAAGTTTTTGAGTATTCGTCTGTGATGCTTACTTCCCTTGCAGTGAGTACAGTTCTTTCAGGGTTTTCGAGATTTGCACTTGTAATGCTCGTTTTGCTGATATTCCCATCTGTCCATTCTATCAGAAGATCTCCGCTGATTTTGCTGCTGTTTGAAATTGGAGCATAAGCACCTCCGATGCTTTGTCCATAGATCCCGATAGAGAGGCTGTCATTCTTATATACTGATAACCGGTAGTTTCGTACTTCTTTTGTTTTTTTGAGATATTTCTGCAGATTATTCATATCAGCCAATCGTTACATATTTATTTGGACTCAGTAAAATCATAGGAGCTTTTGTTGATTCAGGAATATACTGCCCAAACTTTCCACATAAACCAGGTATTCCAATAGGATCGCCAAATGCCATTTCGACTGAGTGTAGTGCTTCCAGCGTAACACCGCTAAATGAAACAGGTTTTATAAGTTCAACAATGCTTTTAGTCATTTTGAAAGCCAGGGTGGCTGCAAACTGGAAGTTTCCTTTTTGGGAATCCACATTACCTCCGGATGACCCTAGTAGATATATTATCTCAGAAAAACTGTCGAAAACCCCAGCTTCCCTGAGCACTTTCTGAATCTCCTTTGTGTTTGCTTCACGATGATCGAAGCTCAATGGAATAGTTTTATTCTTGTCTAGAATAATCTGAGTACAGCTCATGCGAGGAACAGGTATGTCTTCGTATGTTTCGCATACAGCTCCGCCCTCCAGCTGGCAGCCAGCCCTTTTTGCCGTGACGATATCACTTATTAAACTATTTAATTTACCCTTTTTTACAATAGTAATTTTGTTTCGTTTGATTCCGTAACTGCTATAAGGATTAAAGCCGCGGTCATTCTTATCAGCATAATCTAGGATATGGATAAATGGTTTTGCTACAACTTTGCCTTTGTCGAGCTTTTTGTTCAAAAGAAGGGGGCTGTCTTGATAAATATTGTCAGATTCAGCCGTATGGCCGAAAGCTTCATGTACAAAAACCCCTGCCATGGAACTATCAAGCAGGATTGCACGATTTGACCCGGAGACGTGGTTTGCAGCTTCTAGCTTGTCTGAGTATTGGAGCTTGTTTGCAAGCCTCTTTATATGTGCGGATTTTTCTTCACTATCATACACTAGCTCGTAGCCTTTCCCATAAGAAGATTCATAAAATTCGTTTCCTGCTTCTTTGCCGGAAGTATTGACTGTTGAAACAAGAATTGCTGCCGAAGTAGAAAAGTGCACATCTGTTCCATCTGACCGGAAAATCCTCCAATCGTTGGTACTGAAACTTGCAGTATTTGAAAGGGCATATTGGGGATACTTTCTTTGGATATTACTGTGAAACTTTAGCAGATCCTTTTCCATTTCCTTGTTTGTGATCGTAAAAGGATCGATCTCAGGTTTTTGAAAGACCTCTGCTTTAGTTGGTTCGATTTCGAATATCTCTTTTATTTTCTCGAAGTTTGACTGCTTTGAAGTTTTTGCAGAATTTATTGCAGAGTGCAGACATGCTAAAAGACGCTTTTCATCCAGAATTGTATCAACAGAAGCAAATCCAGTGTGACCGTTTTGCGTATAGGCTTGGATTCCGATGCCTGTACTTTCGGTAAGATTAGCGTTATCGATTTTTCCGTTTTTAGCATTTATCGAACGGCTTTTGTAATCCTGAAGGCGAATTATTGTATAAATATTTTCCTTTTGAGCTTCAGAAATAAGCATTTGGGCAATTTTCTTTACGTTCTTCATATGAAATGAAGTATATTATAAAAGAAGGAAATAGTTAATAGCGGATAGCAGACATCAAATAGCAAATAGCGAACAGCTAACAGCTAATACTTCGACCATGCCAAGGGGCAAGCAAGCAAGCTCAGGGCAGGAACGGCGGTTTATAGTTTACTGAAACAAACAGCAAGCTATTTCCTGGTGCTGGAACGTTGAATATGATATATTAATACATATAGTATTAAATCTTAGTCATTAGTTCATGAGCGAAAAAATAATCGGAAAACAAATAAGAAAGGCAAGAATGGAGAGACAGCTTACTCAAAGTGATCTTGGAAAGAAGATAGGTGTCACCTGGGAGATGATATCCAGGTATGAAAACGGTAAAAGCAGTTCTAGAAAAAACCTTGAGAAAATCGCAAAAGTGCTTTCAAAGCCTATCCAATTTTTCTTCGGAGTAGAGGAGGCTCCCATCACTGATGAGATAGCCAGGCTTTCGAACCTTCTCGAGAGCAAAAGAAGCGAATTGATAAGAAATACGGATGTGCCTCTTTTAGAATCTCTAGGCGAATTTAGTCTCGATGATGCTGTGAAGCTGACGCATCAAAGGTACACTTGTCCTAGCTGGATACGAAGTTCGTTTCGGGATATCTTTGCATTCAAGCTGGATGAGGTCGAATCTGATGTTGTTTCTGCAGGAGTTAATGATATTGGTTTTTTCACCTCGGCTCTGGGCCCATTATCTGGAAGTTATATTCTACTTACTCGCAACGGACGTTTGAGTATAGAGAAGTATTCCAAAGGTCTAGAAGGTAAGGTCATTGGTACTTTGCTTGCTATCGAGAGAAGATACATTAAGCTGCAAGTCTAAGCTTTTTACTAAAAGTACCTAGAGTTAATAACTCCAAGAAGGAACCGGCCTCTCCTATATACAGCAAAGTATCAATTTTAGTTACAAAATCTGCAATTGTATTTGTAAGCAGGCCTCCCTTATATTTTGAAAGCAGATATGGGATTATACCGTCTCGTATAGTATCTTTGAAGTGCTCATAGGAAAGCATTCCTAATTGCTCGAAATTTAAGCTTTGTAAAAATGCTCCAATAATCGCACGTTCAAGCAGTTTAGGATTTCTGGCCCTTGCATTACTTAAGACGGTCAGGTCCCCAATTCTATAGCGATATGTTGCAGTTGAATGAAGTTGGCTGGCTGGAGTTACTTTCACATATCCTTTCCCTTGGACTGCAATTTCTACAGATAAGTTCTGCATTACTAGGGCTATCCCGGTGTGAAATTTAGCAGATGAGAACCAGAGAGGTATAGCATCACTTTCATGAACCTCAGAATCTTCTTGAGGCATATAATGAGTACTAACTTGTTAAATATTTCTCAGCTTCAAGCGCAGCAGCTACTCCCATACCCATAGCAGTCGTTGCCTGTCGGTATATGTAGTCAATCACATCTCCTGCGGCGAAGATTCCGGGAATAGTTGTCTGGTATTTATAAGTGAAATCAAATTTGGAACTATCAAGTCCAAGGTTTACATTCTTATTCTTCTCCCAGAGATAAGATTCTGAAGTGTATATGTATCCTGTCGGACTCAATTCGATACAGCTGCCTTTGAGGAAATCCGTATCAGGTTTATGACCTATGGCGATAAAGAGGCCGTCAATGTCCAGTTTTGCAGGAACGTCAGTACCTTTCTCAGTTGCATTTTCGGACTTCAATAGTAAAATCCCTTCTACTTTTTCTGTCCCGAGGACTTCTTTTACTTCCGCATTCCATACAGGTTCGATTTTTGAATGATTTAAAACCCTGTCCTGCATGATCTTTGATGCTCGGAACTGGTCACGTCTATGAATGATGTAAACTTTTGATGCAAATTTTATAAGCGAGAGTGCTTCTTCCAGCGCAGCTTCTCCTCCGCCGACTACGGCAACAACCTTGTCTTTGTAGAAAAATCCGTCGCAGTTTGCGCAGGCAGATACTCCTTTCCCGCGCAGCCGTGTCTCCGACTCCAGCCCCAGCCACATCGCTTTTGCTCCAGTTGCGATGATAATAGACTTAGTCTCGGATGTTTTTCCACTTTCAAGTATTACCTTGTAAGGCTGTGAACTACATTCAAGTCCGGAGACTGTATCATCGATTACTTTTGCCCCGAGATCCTCCGCTTGCTTTCGAATGTTTGCCATAAGCTGTGCTCCAATGATTGATTTGATGCCAGGGAAGTTCTCAACTTCGGATGTCAGCATCAGCTGTCCACCTGGTGCTGAGCCTGCTATTACCAAAGGATTTAAGCCAGCCCTAGCTGTATAAATTGCTGCTGCCAGACCTGCCGGCCCGCTGCCGATAATGATGACGTTTTCTGGTTTCATGTAAGATTAGAAGTTAATCTTAAATACTTCTTGAATTTTAGTTGAATATAGTGAGGAATGCAAAGACCGGGCAATGGTCCCTGCTACTGAATACTGCTACCTCTCTTCCGGAACAACGGCTTCAAGTCGCTGCTTCTCAACAATCTTTACTCCAGCTGCAACTCCCATTCCGATCAGGGTGATTATTCCGATCAGAAGCAGCATTTTCCCAAGGCTGTTCTCAGGCGGCATTACATCATTTTGTTGAAGAGGATAGGTATTGAATTGCTCTTCGGAAACTGCCTGATAAGTTGAAAACGATGTTACATCAAATTCCAAAGTACCTTTTTTCTCTGAGGTTGAGTAGGTATAAACTATATTGCTTACTTCCCCATTTGTCACCAGTTTCCCATCTTTTAGGATAAGCGGTGTCGTATCATAAGGAAGTCCGTACATGGTTATATGAGCCGGCTCGTCAAGAAAATCCAGATATTCTGAATCAATACTTACTTTACCAGTTGTGTCAAAGTCTATATACGCATCCAGTTTATTCAATTTCTGGATTCTCTCTTGAAAGGATAGATTCAGCTTATTCTGAAAGATAACTTTGTTTTTCTCTGTAACTTCAAGTGTGAAATTCTCCACGTTTTTCAGTTGTTTCTGTGTCATTTTATCAAGTCTTGTCGTATTTGAATTCTGTGCAAGATATCTTTCGTGAATTTGAATTTTCAATTCGGTATTTTCTCCTTGGTTTTGTGTCTCAGTCTCATTTTGAACTAGTTCTTGATTTCCGGAATTGTTTGAATCCGCTGCCTTTATGACAAGCGGAGCTATGACTTGTGTGGGATGATCCAAAGTAGAGGAATCGTTTTTATCTAGCCAAGTAACAACACTAAAATCTCCGAAGTACCCCAACGGAGCATTTTCGCTGATTTTATAGGTTTTGGTGTAACTAAATGTTTTATGGTTTACCATAGATGGTACTGGAACAATCCAATCTTCAGATGGCTCAAGGTACTGTTTGTATGAGCCAGACTGGATCTCAACGCCTGGATTTGTGAGCTGGTAGTCTTTTGCGGAATATTCTTCTTTGTAAGTACAATTGCTTACTAGGACTGTCAGTTTTACGGAATCACCACGAGTTACTTCGGCCGGAGAGTAGCTCAGTTCTGCATACATCTTTTGTCCATAGCATTCCTGTGCCTCTACTTTGTATGTCCACGTGAGACACATTGTAGAAGTAAGCATGAGTGAGACGATAAGTTTTTTCATTTAGAATGATTAAGTAATTTAAATAAAGAACTAATCAAAGAGCAATTTGTTAATACCAGATAGATATTTCTTATCATAGTAAGCACTTAGAAACTCATACATCAAGCTTTGTGGGTCGTATTGCCTATTGTAGACTAGGGCTAGAAGTTTGTCCAATGTTAATTTGTGAATACAGATACTTTCACCAGAATCAGTTCTTGGTTTAACTTTCCTAGTGCAATTTTTTGCAATAAAAGCATATACGAAATATTCCATTTTAGAAGCCGGCTGGAAAGTCTTCCACAATTCGATTTTCTCTGGAACAAAGCCAGTTTCTTCTCGAAGTTCTCTGAGAGAAGCATTCTTAGGTGACTCTCCATCATTCACGCGGCCTCCAGGAAAGGAGTAAAAGGGATGTTTGTTTGGCTGCTTCTGTTCTAGGAATAGTATTTTCTTATCAGTGGTTGTAGGGATGACTATGACAGAATTTTTTCTCTTCAACATCTCAAAAGTAGAATATGATCCGTCATACAAACGCTGCTGCCAGTGGTAGACATCAAATAAAATTCCTTTGAAAACCTTTTTCGCACTTTCAGGCATATTCGATTTTCTCTGAATGATATTTTTCACCTTTTTACGACTTCTATTACTACATTATAGAGACAAAGAGTGGGGATAACAAGAAGGAACAGCATATAGCGTACGGTATATAGCTTACAGCATACGGAATACAGGCATCTGTTTAGAGTTTTCTCATATTTATGAAATGCAGTTTTTTTTAAGCTGTGAGACGTATTGTTTTCTGATCTAGTTCAAAAATTGTGATCGATAATAATTGACTTGTATAGATCAGGTCCCTATATTATATTACATTAAATTCGATACGAAAAGAGTTTATGACTCACATAAAACAGATAGTCAAGCTTTGTGTTGGAATCCTTGGGTTCCTATGTGCTATTGGATGCATAGCTGTTTCTATTGAGAACGATGAAGTTCTTGCTAGTTCGGAGATTACGCTGGTTCCTATAGCCGATGCTATGGTTCGAGAAGATTATCCGGATAGAAATTACGGAGTTTGGAGTGATATGACCATTGGGAGAAGCTGGAACATGGGAAATTACTTTTCGAACTCATTCGCATATATCAAATTTGACTTGAGCCCGCTAAATTCTCAAGTTGTAGTCGAGTCAGCATATCTCGATGTATACCACTATGTAAGAAGCGACTATGCTTCTGGAGATTATGTTGTCAATGTAGCTAAGGCAAACGGAAGCTGGGGAGAAACAGAGATTACTTGGAATAATAAGCCTTCGTTTTCCGGTATATATTCAAGCAATGTAATAAGCGGGTACGGGGGCCAATGGTTTAATCCACCGCAGAAGTATACATTTGATGTGACACAGCTGGTGCAAAAATGGGCCTCTGAAAGTTCAAATCAAGGTATGGTTCTTTACAAAGACAGTGGAAACTATGGGGGTTTTTGGTGCAGCAGGAATTATAATGACAGCACTTGCTTTGCATCTACACGGCCGAGACTCCGGATTACCTATTCCCAAAATTTCCCGCCAAACATCCCTAAACAAACTTCTCCTCTAAATATGAGTGTGCTGGGTGGTGACTCATCATCACTAGGAGCTGAAGTTACTCTGAAGGTTAGTAGTTTAGGTGATTCTGAGGGGAATCTTGAGGGTACGTGGTTTTATTATAAAGACGCAAGAAGCCAAGAATGGGAGACTTCACCAATACGCACTGGTTCAAAAACAGCTCAATTTACTACATTTCTGCATGATGGAATTTGGTCCTGGAAAGCCCGGTCAAAAGATAGTATGGGGCTGTGGAGTGATTACTCTCCAACCTTTACATTTACTATAGATACAGCCCCTCCGTCCCGTCCGAATATTATAGCTGAGCCGGAATTTACTCCGGGAGATCAAAATACGATACTCGTGGAGGCGAGTACTGATGTGCTCTCCAGTAAGATTTACTATCAACTGAACGTATCCGAGGGAGATAACTGTGATACCAAAGTATCTGAAACTGGCTGGCAGGAAGCAAGAGAATTTAGTGTTTCGGGATTAAAACATAAAGTTTCGTATTGTTACAAAGCAAAAGCACAAGACAATATTGGAAATACGACAGAATGGAGCGAAGGGGTGTTGTCATGCCAAGATGCTGTTCTTCCAGAGATAAATGGGATAGGTTTAGATAATAAAGTATTCAGTCCAAATGATGATGGCTTGTTTGATCAGTCAACTCTTACTTTTCAATTAGAAGAAGATTACCTTGATTACTGGGAAATTCGAATTGTAAATGCAGCTGGATTAGTTGAAAGATCCGTTCAAGGAAAAGATCTAGAAGGTACTTTTACTTGGGATGGGAAGGACAATGATAACGTAATTGTTTTAGACGGTCCGTATAAATTTGACCTTACCGTTTTTGATAAGGCTGGGAATAAGACAGAGGAACGAAACCAAGTTGCCACTGTTGATAACCATCCTTCTATACTAAACATTTCACAACCAGCAAGCGATACATGGACTAAGGAAGAGTCTATCAAAATTGCAGGGATTACTGATCTTGGAACAGTTTTAAGTATCAACGGACAAGTTTGTGATATTGATGAGAGTGGAATGTTTGAGGAGACTAAACATCTGGAGCTGGGAATAAATGAATTTTACGTTGAAGCTCTGGATGGTGTTGGGAATTTAAGCAGTGAGATAATCTATGTAAATAGAGAAATAGACAACCCTGTGGGTCAATTAACGTTTCCATCTGGAACAATTAATAATAAACAGCCAGAAATGATTTATAGACTGGCTGATGATACCGATGATTTCCAAAGTGGTGTGGATCCTGATTCTATAAACTTATCAATCACATATCCGAACGGGAGTGAATTACTTTTGATAAGCACGGGTACAAATCTACAACCTGATCTTGGAACAGCGATAACAGATTGTCTTTATACTGGTAATCCGCTCTCGGTTGATTGTAATTTTAGATATGTGATCCAGGCTCCTCTTAGTCAAGATGGTGAGTACAGGACAAAGCTCTATTTCACTGATCTTGCGGGAAATCTGTCTGGTGAAGCAGCACATAATTTTTTCTTAGATTCGAAAACTTATCTTGTTATTGAAACGCCAAAGAACAATGATTTATTTAGCCACTCAAAGATCACAATACGCGGGCAGGCTGAAAAGGACAGTGTCCTCAGCGTTAGTGAAAGTAATGACGAGATATCATTTGAAGTGAATGAAGACAGTGAATATGTTTCCGATTGTTCAAACATTAGTAAAGACTCTTTTGGCGGAGAAGTATGTGATTTTGGTCTGCTGGACTTTGAGCTGGATGCTGATACTGAGCAAGACACAGATACAGCTAACCAGATAGTATTCACCATAACTGATAAAGCGGGCAATAGCCTCAATTTTGCAAGGAACGTATATGTAAACTTATATGCGGTCAATCTATCGATCAGCACAGATTTAGACTACATTTCACCAAATGGGGACGGAAGGCAGGATGGTCTGTTCTTTTATTCAAAAGCAGTCAGCAGAGAAGAGGATCAAAATCCTGAGGTTATGATTGACTCTTGGATTGTAAGTATCAAGAACGGTCAAGGAGAACTAGTTAATGAACTTAGCGGGACACTATCTCTTCCTGGAAGTATATACTTTGATGGAAAGGACAGCTTGGGTAATTGGCTAGAAAACGGAGAGTGCGAGTACTCATTGGGTGTTGTGACGTCGGATGGGATCAAATTTGTTACAGAGGAGAAAATATTTACTGCGACTTCAACACTTGACGGGAAAGTGGTGATTACCAGTCCCAAAGATAACACTGTGACATCTAGGGGAGTTCTCAATATTCAAGGACAAGCTCCTATTGAAACAACTGTTTACGTGTGTGTTGACATGGTATGGACAAGTGAGGAGTGTGATGACGAGTTGGTTACAAAGGTCGATGAGAATGGTTTCTTTACAGCAATTGTGCCTATATCTAAAAAAGAATCTTATATTTGGGCACAAGCAGTGGATCGATTTGGGAATGAAAGTCCTAAAAGCAATGTGATTAAAATTATCCTCGATTTTTCAGAACCTCTGATATCGGTACAGGCACTTCCTGCGCTTTGTGGTATAAGTCAGAATATAATCTTTCGGAGTGTTGTAACCCAGAATACAGAAAATGTTCATATGGAATTTGCAGGTTACTCTAATCTTACGGAACTTCCAGAAAGCTCAGATTGGTACGAAATCGGTGAGCTGAGAGAAGGTTGTGCTCTTGATCAGTGTGTGTGGGACTATAACTGGAAAAGTCCTGGCTTGACTGGGGGAGTATATGAAATTGAGTTCACGGGTCGGAAGGCAGAGCTTGTGAAAACAATGAGTATCGGTATCAGGGTTGATGGAACAATACCAGATGTTCCTGTGATTACGAATATTAGGAAGAATGATAATAAAGAAAATCTCAGGCCGATGGATGGGAAATACTATACAAATGACGAAGCCGTAGAGGTATCTGGGATCGGAGAGCCACTCACAAAGATAAACTTGGTTGTAAATGGTAAACAGGCTGCGCATGTGAAGGCTGATCCGCTGGGATATTGGTCTCTAGATCTGGTGTTGGAAGAAAATGCAAATTTACAGGAGTATCTTCTTAGTGCTGGAAGCGTTGATGCAGTGGGCAATGAAAGTGCGTCTTCTATTCC